>Ga0209498_1000036_pt1 | contig 71765 bp, 63 predicted proteins | sample WalLakDeSediment_FD_184131 | JGI IMG/M metagenome (GOLD analysis project Ga0209498, IMG submission 184131) | Lake sediment microbial communities from Walker lake, Nevada to study Microbial Dark Matter (Phase II) - Walker Lake 11/02/13 Deep... | ecosystem: Environmental > Aquatic > Freshwater >... | reverse complement strand
GAATATGTCTGAATATAAATCCAAAAAAACAAGTCGTTGAAAATGATGGCCACTAAAGAAATCTATTTATCGTCAGAAGCATTTTCCCATGTATTTATTATTGACAAGTCAACACTTGGTGAGAAAAAACCATAAAATTCTAGGTCTGTATCCCCAGTGTTTTTGGTCTGATGTTGAACCTGTGGCGGAACATAGACTATTGTACCTGGCTTCATATCAATTTTTTCATTGCCCACCATTACTTCACCATGGCCGCAGGTTTAAGCCGCGCTATGACTTATTGACCATAACCCAGAAAAACCTTGGGCAGCCAGGTCGAGAGAACAGGAACAAAGGTAAAAAGCATAATGCAGGCAAAAAGTGCGGCAAGAAAGGGCAATACCGCTATGGACAGACGTTCCACTGAAACATTTGCTATTCTTGAGGCCACAAAAAGATTGACCCCCAGTGGCGGTGTAAGCAAGGCCATTTCATTGGTCACCACCAGTATGATGCCGAAGTGAACGGGATCAATGCCCACCAGCATAATCATGGGCATAAGAACCGGCACAAGAATAATGATTGTGGACAATGTTTCCATGAACATGCCCAGAATAATCAAAACTCCGATGATCATGAGCATGATCACATAAGGATTGGTTGAAATTTCCATTACCGAAGCAGCCAGGCGCTGTGGAACTTCTTCAAAGGTCAGGATCTTGCCGAAAAGGGTTGAAGTACCTACGATGAGTAAAACCGCACCGCAAATTAAGGCTCCTTCCAGCAGAGATTTATAAATGGCCGTAAGTGTCAGGGCCCGGTTAATCAGCGTACCCACAAAAAGCGCCCAGGCAATGGCCAGGACTGAGGCTTCCACGGGTGTGGCCATGCCTGAATAAATTGATCCCAGGATGATGAAAGGAGTGGCCAGGGAAAAAAAGCCCTTGCCGCAGCTGCTGATAAAATACTTAAGGCTGAAGGGAGCCAGGTCCTTTTCAGCGCTGAAGCCATGCCTGCGGGCAACCAGCCACGCGGTTATGCACATGCTGAAACCAACTATAAAGCCCGGGATAAAGCCCGCGGTGAACATGGCAGTTACCGAAACATTTCCCAGGATGGCGTAGATGATCATGGGGTTGCTTGGCGGGATAAGCAGACCAATTGTCCCTCCTGAAGAGGCCACGGCTCCCGCGTAGTCGCGGCTGTATCCGCTGCGGAGCATGGCCGGGACCAGGATGGTGCCCACTGCAGCCACTGTGCCTGGTCCGGAACCCGAGATGGCCGCAAAAAACGTGCAGGCCAGGATGGTGGTAATGCCCAGTCCACCGTATACTCGTCCTACAAGCTGTTTGACCACGTTTATGATTTGCTTGGTGATATTGCCGTATTCCATGAGTGTGCCGGCGATGACGAAACACGGAATAGCCAGCAGGGGAAAGATGTTCAGGCCGTCAAATATGGAATTATGAATGACGGACATGGGCAGATAACCCCCGTATATCAGGGCTACTGCTGAAGCAACTGCCAGACTCATGAATACAGGCATCCCCAGAATAAAAAGGGCGGCTAGGGAAATGAGGACCATGGCCATTACGGAGATTTCCATATCAGCCTCCTTCTGTTTCCTGGACCTGCTGGACAAGGTCAGCCAGGTTTCCCCTTCTGAAATGTTTGATATAAACTTCCATAATTCTCCAGCTCATGAGGACAAAGCCAACCGGAATGATCATTTCCACGTATCCCCGGGTTATGCCCAGGACCGGTGAAGTTTCCGGAAAGAGGAGTCCGCCCTGGATCACTTTCCAGCTGAGAAAGGCGATGTAAAGATTAAAACATATCCAGAGGGAATCGGTAAAACAGCGAAAGATCAGTCTGACCTTGACAGGCAAAAGCAGGTACTGGGCCGAAATACGGACATGAGAATTATGCTTGGCGACCAGCGCGGCCCCCACAAACACGGTCCAGAGGAATGAGTAGCGGCTGAGTTCTTCTGTCCAGGCTATGCCGGAGCCGGTTGCCCAGCGCATGCCGACCTGAAGCATGAGACAGACAACCATGACCCCCACGCTGATAGCGCAAAAGATTTCTTCGAAATTATCGTAAAGCTTGCGAACGAGCTTCAGGGATTTTCCGATCATGATTGCCTGCCCCCTTTAATGATGGTTTTGCTCGGTTAATCAGCCATTATGGCCAGGGCTTCGTTGATAACCTCTTCTCCGCCCACCTCTTCATGAAATTTGGGCCACAAGGTTCTGGCCTTTTCCATCCAGACTTCTTCATCTTCCAGTTCATGAAATTCCATTCCGTTATCCAGACATTCCTGCAAGGCAATCTGGTCCTGTTCAGCAGCCCATGTCCACTCGTATGCGGCTGCTTCGGCAGCGGCCCTAGCAACCAGTTCTTTAGTCGCAGGTTCAAGTCCCTGGTACCATGTTTCACTGACCAGCATGGGGCCAACCCAGAGCAGATAATGCAGCTGGGTGATATATTTCTGGACTTCCCAGAATTTCTGGTCCCTGTTTACTGCATGGGGGTTTTCCTGTCCGTCGATAACTCCCTGTTGCAGGGCGCTGAATGTTTCAACCCAGGCCAGGGGATGGGGTTCAACCCCCCAGGAGCGAAATGATTCCAGTTGAATTGCCACAGGGGGAGTCCTGATTTTAAGGCCCTGCAGATCACCGATTTTTGTTACAGGCCGAACAGAGTTGGTCAGATGGCGATATCCGCCAATAAGCCAGGATAGAGGTCTTGTACCGCTTTGCGCAACAATCTTATCTGCTATCTTGGCGTTGAATTCCTCATGTTCCAATAGAGTGTATGCCTTGTCTATTCCGGGAAACATGTAGGGCAGATAGTAGATGTTGGCCTGAGCAGCAAATGGGGTCAGGTTTCCAACCGCCAGAACTGCCAGATGAATTTCCTGGTTGCGCAGTTGCCTGACATTGGCCTGTTCATCTCCCATAGAACCGCCATAGAAGGTCTGAACTCTTATCTTGCCGTCTGACTCCTTCTCCACGATCTCCTTGAACTTGTTGATGGCAGTTGTGTGCAGGCTGCCTTCAGGGTTGGCCGTGGCCGCCCTGATGGTCATGGACTTGTACTCCGCCTTGGCCGGAGATACTCCCAGCAAAAGTGCCAGGGCTACAAGGGTTAACAAAACTTTTTTCATACTGTTTCTCCTTTGGTTGATGGTTATAATGCCAATATGCCTCTACGGCCTAATACCTACCAGCTTATCATCATAATGGACAGAACAAAAATGGAATACGTGGAATCTTTTCATAATTATCAACTATTCGCCGACAATTTTGCAAACGGCGTTGCAGTCTTCCTGACCATACCCCCGGGCACTGCCTTGAAAATACTCGAATGCCGCCTGCATGGCCTTCAAATTCACATTCCAGTCTCTGGCCATTTCCAGGCCAAGGCGGATATCCTTCAACGCCAGATCCAGACCGAAGCGGGGGTTATAATCATCAGCTGCAAGCCAGGGACCGCAAACGTCCATCTGAAAAACTTGTGATTGAAGAACCATGACATATGGCCTCATTCTGAATCTGAGAATTGATCTACTAAAATTATTAGCAAATGCCATTCCAAATAAACAAACATGATCACATCAAGGTAAGAACTTATTATTAAGGAACCTTTTTATGTGTCATAAAAAAAATTAAATAATCATGTGCCCGCATATAGACAAAGTGACCAAATATTGGCATGGTGTTATAAAATTTAATTTCAAAAACCAATTTGTCCCCAGAGTTATTTCTTAATTGTTTCCAGAGGAAAAGTCAGAAAATGCAAAAAAATACCCATGCGGATTCATTCAGACGACAAGTTGTCTCACACCATATAAGCGGGCATCTGATCAGAAATTTGTCCAGGGCCACAACCAGGTCATCCTTTTTTCAGAACCTTTCCAGGCTGTTAAAGCAGGAGTTCCACTTTGACCGGTTATGCATCAATCTGTACGATTCAAACAGCGAACTTTTAACTTATTTTTCCGCTGCCCAGGGCACAGTAGTCAGCTCATTATCTCCTGTGCGCAAGGCGGAAAAATCAACTGTAGCAGGTCATGTAATTGCTTCCAGAAAACCAGTGGTAATCATGGACATAGCAGAACATTTTGCCGAATCTCTGCTTCATCCCATGGCTGAAGCCGGACTGACAACAACCATGGCTTTTCCTTTGATCCTGAACGACGAAATACTGGGCACCCTGCACTGCTCCTTTGCCCGGAAACCTGATGACCTTTACAAAAAAATGGAGGTTTTGCTGGAACTTTGCCCCTTTATAGCTGTATGCTTGGGCGCGATTCTGGCAGTTGAGCAGCTGGAGCAGGGGGCTTTGGTCAATTATGTGAAAGACGATTCACCTCCAGGACCTTGTGAAAATTTCATTTTTGAAAGCCCTGAAATGCGGCATCTAATGAGCATGGCCAATAAAGTGGCCAATCTGGATATACCTGTTTTGCTTCTGGGAGAAACTGGCACTGGAAAGACTCATCTGGCCTATTACATTCATTCCCTGAGTAAGCGAAAAAAACAAAAATTCGTGGATGTGAACTGTCCCGCGCTGGCTACAAATCTTTTTGAAAGCGAACTGTTCGGACATGCCAAGGGAGCCTTTACCGGGGCATCCACCAAGCGGGTGGGCAGGATCGAACTTGCCCACCAGGGAACCCTGTTTCTGGATGAAATAGCTGAACTCAGCCCTGAAATGCAAAGCAAGCTTCTGCATGTCCTGGACACCAGGATCTTTGAGAGGGTGGGTGAAAGTGCTTCTCTGTCTGTTGATGCCCGGCTCATCGCGGCTACCAATGTGATTGTTCCAATGGCCATAAGGGAGGGAAAGCTGCGCAGGGACTTCTACTATCGATTGTCCACTTTTACCCTTGAATTACCTCCCCTGAGGCAGAGACGGGAGGAGATACCTGTTCTGGCAAATTATTTTATCAGACAACTCTCAGCTCTTCATGGCCTTCCAGTAATTTGGCTTTCCAGACCTCATATGGATCAGCTTATTGACCATGACTGGCCTGGCAATATCAGACAATTGCGAAATGTGATTAACAGGCTTCTGCTGAAAAACTGCATGGCTGGAAAGCTTGCCATGGAAGATATTCACCGGGCTATGGAAGCAGATCCTCTTCTTTGCGATCAAGGAACTGGAAATGACCAGGTTAAGCCGGTTACATCCTTGAAGTCTTCGTCCATGAGCCTGGAAGAGATAGAGAGGCAGCATATCCTCCATGTACTGAAAAAGACAAACGGGGTGGTATCCGGTTCCAGGGGAGCAGCCGCAGTCCTGGGCCTGCCGCGTTCGACTCTCCAGCACAGGATGCGAAAACTGGGCATTGCCAGACATAAAGAACAATAATCTTATATGGGACATTCCATGGCCTCGCAGCCAACAGCTTCATGCCAGAGGCTCCTGATCGCGAGCTGCTTTAATTCCAGTTCGGCTTGGTTGCAGTGTACCATTCCGGTATCAATAACAATCCATGAAAACTCAGGAAAAGGGCAATAAAGTCTTTTTTTCAGGATGATAGAATTTAATGCGCCAGGAAAAAATCTCTCAGGATATCATCACCCGAATAGGCGATTCCATTGTTCAACATGGCTCCCTTAACAAACGCGTTTACCTCATGAATCTCGCGCCTGAAGATTGTCCTGACATTCTGCCGGAGCTTGAACACCTGGCAAAAAAAAATAACTGCACCAAGATATTCGCCAAAATCCCGGAAAAGCAGGCTGATGCTTTTAAAAAAGCAGGATATGTCTCTGAGGCCTATATTCCAGGATTTTTCAGGGGCCGGGAAGGGGCCATGTTCATGGCTCTTTATCTGGACGAAAAACGTGGCAGGCCCGCTGACCGGGCCCTTCTGGACAGGGTCCTGGCAGTTGCCGGGAGTAAGGCCAAAGCCAGCCCGGGAGCCTCATGTTCAAAGCAACACAGGGTTCTGCGGATGAGTGGCGCGGATGCCGATGATATGGCCAGAGTTTTCTCCCTGGTCTTTGATTCTTATCCCTTTCCAATTTTCAATGCTGACTACCTGAGAAAAACCATGCTGCACAATGTTGTTTATTTCGGAGTCAGACAGGGTGATAAACTTGTTGGACTGGCTTCAGCTGAAATGGACATGCAGTCTCTGGCAGCTGAAATGACCGATTTTGCCATTCTTCCCCAGCATAGGGGCATGGGGCTGGCAGGAATACTTCTGGATCAAATGTCAGAAAAAACAAGGGAAATGGGCATTATTACTTTATTCACCATTGCCAGGGCAGTGTCCTTTGGAATGAACATCACTTTTGCCAGAGCGGGCTTTAAATTTGCCGGCACCCTGATCAACAACACCCATATCGCGGGGCGCATGGAAAACATGAACGTCTGGCATAAGAAACTTTAACCCTGCCCCTTGTTCTGCATTATTTTTATTCACAGGTTTATTTCACCCTGCATATACATTACTGCCCTGCCGGCAATTCTGACTCTTTGACCTAGATTTTCACAGAACAGTTCACCGCCCCGTTTTGAAACCTGAAAAGCGTGCAGGATGTTCTTTTTAAGCCTGCCTGCCCAGTAGGGAACAAGAACGCAATGGGCTGAGCCTGTTACCGGGTCTTCCGGAACTCCTACCCTGGGTCCGAAAAAGCGGGAAACAAAATCGCTCTTATCTCCTCTGGCCGTAACAATAACCCCCCGGCAATCCACCTGTTCAAGTTTTGCAAAGTCAGGGCTGATCTCTTGAACTGTTTTTTCGCTGTCCAGGACCACAAGCATGTCCTCGGCTGAGCCGAATATCTCTTCTGGTTCGATATTCAGGGCTTCCTCTAGTCCTGCGGGAGGGGCCTGCTCATGAACCGGGAGAGCGGGAAAATCCATTTCCAGGAGATTTCCCTTTCTGGATACTGATAATTGTCCCCTTTTGCGGGTCTGGAAGCAGACGGTTTCTTCAGGCCAAGCTCCGTGATTGAACAGCACATGAGCGCTGGCCAGTGTGGCGTGACCGCAAAGGGCTACTTCTGTTGTGGGTGTAAACCAGCGCAGATCGAATGTTTCCCCCCTGGAAACAATAAAGGCAGTTTCAGAAAGATTGTTTTCCGCGGCAATGGACTGGAGCAGCAGGTCATCTATCCAGTCATCCAGGATACAGACCGCGGCCGGATTTCCGCAGAACAGGCTGGAGGTAAAGGCGTCAACCTGAAAGATGGGAATTTTCATAAGGATATTTCCTGTTGTTTTTATCTGCTCAGCTCAAAATACTGTTCATTTACCCTGGTGCCCCATTGGACACCAGGCTGCTCATTGACCATCCTGAATCCTGCATCTTCATACAATTTCCTGGCCGAATAAAGCCCTTCAAAGGACCAGAGGTAAACTTTATTATAGCTGCGTTCCCTGCAAAATTCCATGGCCCTGTTTATCAATATCCTGCCGATTCCCCTGCTCTGCATTGCCTCGGACACGATGAACCATCTCAGGTGCGCGCCTTTATCCTCATTGTGAATGCCGTCAATAATCAAAGAACCTTCTACCCGATCATTGAAAATCGCCAGCCAGATCCCGTCCCTGTTTTTATCAAACCGTTCAAGAAATGCTGACAGCTCAACCGCAACCTTTAACTCAAAGTATCGCCCGAACCCCCAGTGCTTGCTGTAATAAGTTCCATGAAGCTCAGTGATCCTGCCCATTGAACCGGGCAGGTATCTGTTTTCGATTCTTAATTCAGGGATGACTTTCATGATCAGAATTTACTCTTAGATTCAGACCATCATGGTCATATTCTTTTTCTTTGATTGGCTTTACGCATTCGTTACAGGCTTTCTAGGAAGCCGCCGTGGAGGATAAGGGTATGCTCTCACTTACGTTATGGCCTCCTGCAATCGGGCAATCATGGTGCCTTTACCCGGCCGGCGTAGAAGGGCTCGCATCTGGTGTCTGTGAACAGCCCTATCCCTCGTTTGAATATATCGACAATGGGACCCACCAGGGTTACCAGAAAATTAGGCTCCTCAATCTGGGGATCATTGAATTTGCCCTGAATGCGCTGTTCCACTATGGCGCAGCCCTGAACATCAATGGCAGCCACCCTCAAGTCCCTGAACTCTGAGTTCACAAAATCCAGACTGCCGGCTAAGGCCAACCGGTTTTCCGCGGTTGAAAGGGCAACATCCCTGGCTCTGGCTATGCCTTTTTCAACATCCCAGATTGAAACCAGTTCCTGGATGGGCGTCTGCTCACCTGTATCAGCAAAAAGGCTGGCATAGCCATAGCCGCGGGTAAAGATGAGGCCCACAGGACCGGCAACAAAAATGGCTGCAGCGTCCGCAAGGTTGAACCGCTGGGTGGAGCCGTACCTGGCCAGTTGTTTATCCACATCCATCCCATGCAGCACCAGTCCAGCTCCAACAAGCTCTGAGCGGCCATCCAGGCTGGACAGCATTTCTGAAAGCATAGTGCCTGAGAAACTCAACTGGGCCTTAAATATGAGAGAACCTTGAACGCCCCTTTCCTGCTGGAAGGTTTCCATGAAACGTTCAACAAGAAAATCAGTTAGTTCCAGTTCAAAGGAGTGGGCAGGCAAAGACCCGGAAAAATCGCTTGCCAGCTCGGCAGTTAACTGGCCATCAAAAAGCCTGCCGTTCACTGGGCTGATCATTAATCTTCTGTCTTGAGCCGCAACCCGGGCTTGCAGCTGTTTCACTTCCAGCGAGCCATAGGTGAATTTCGCGCAATTAAGAAAACCTTGAAAATCAGGCAGATTCCGAGCTAAAGACTGAGAATCAGCAGGCCTCCACTTAAGGTCTTGCCCTGTCCAGTCGCAACTTTGCCCAATGATCTGATCCCCCAGCGCCTGATCTTCAAAGGTCAGGTTCATGTCCCTGGCCTTAAAGTCTATCACTTCAAAGGGTTGCCGGGCTTGCCCTGAGTCATCAGTGCGCTGGTCCGGGATAAAGTTGTAGCCTCCGTCCAGATCACGCTCCAATTGCAGCTTCGGCTCCATCACGTCGATACTCTCGACATAAATTTGGCCGCGCAGCAAGGGCATTGTCAGAACCCGGATCTTAACGCTAGGGGCGCTGAACCATTCCCTGTCACCATTGCGGATCTTAACATCTTTGAGTCTCAAGACAGAGCCTGGCCACAGACTGATTCTGACCGGACCGTCAATCCTGACCTCCATACCCGTCGACCGGGACGCTGTGGTTTGGATGCGTTGCCTCAGTAATTCAAAGTCCGCAAACAGCCAGACAAAAAGGATAAGCAGAACCGCCAGAACAAAAATGCCGCTGATAACAAGCAGGATATAACGAGTGGTTTTACGCATTGATTGAGATCCTCCTCATTAAGCCAGAACCTTGGTGATTAAAAACTTGCTTTTCAGTCACACCTGATCCTGGATATGATCCTGGTTGTAAAATAAGGTTACTTAAGCTTAAAGAATCCAGCCCCAAAGGGACATCATTGTTCAATAAGATACGTCAGCTTTTTTTCTGGTCTTGCGCACCCGGTAGAGGCGTTCAGTAAAGCCTCCTTCTTTCTCAAAGGCTTCAGCCTGTGCAGCAAGCTGGCGTTCTAGCAGGCCACATGCTACGGTAATCAGAACTAAAGCGGCGTTGGCGGCTATTTCCGGATAGGTGGACCTGGTGGACTGCCCACGATGTCCATTCTGTCCATCTAGTCCAATTCTTTCATGAATTTCCTTAATCCACTGCGCCACCTCATCCACTGTGGAGCAGCGCCGGTTAATCAGGCCCGCCCGACGCAAATCTTCCCGCTGCCACTGTGGCAGGCAGCGATGCCGCAGAAAATCCTCATAATCCAGGCGGAGTTCTTCCAGACTGGCCCGTGCCACGTTGGTCAGTTTCAGTTCGGTCTTTTTGGATGTTCCGCTGGCCTTAATGCCTTCGGCTATATTTTGCACGCCTGAGCGTGCGGCCTGGACCATCTGATCCTTTGTCCGACTGAACCTGTCAATATAGCGATCACAGAACCGCACAGTCACATCATAGACCAGCTGTGCGACCTGAAAGCTTTTCAGATTTCGGTAACCGCCGTGCTTAGGGATAAGGGTTTCGCTCTCAGGCAAGTGCTAATCCTTTCTTGTGTTAGATGACTCTGGCTGTTTCAGGTCAAGCTGTTTCCAAAATGGAAACAGCTGCCTCACCATTCAATTCAACTGCCTCTGAACTATTTTTAAATCATGCCGTAAGCAGTCAGATTTTTTTCGCTGTCAACTTCTCCTAAATACATGTAATAATCGATTAATGGGGTTGACTATTCATCCATCAACATCCTTCTGATCATCGGGAGCATTGCTTCGTCACCTTCCGGCATTATGCCGGTTAAATACCATTCCAGCCACTCCATAACCACAGCCAATGCTTCTTCAGACAGTTCAAAATGAGTCGACTGAAAAGCGATATGGTGAGTGCTCATGGGTAGCATATGGTCCAGGCGCAAAATGGATTCATCTGCCCCGTCCAGCGGGAGCTTGTCCCAGATAAACCTTGGATACTCACACTGTTTTATCCGGTTCACCAGCTTTTGAGGATATCCCGCACGTTTGCCTGTGCCTTCATCCACACCGGTGTACGTTGGACACGTACTTTGTTTCCCTGGGCGTGGCGGTCATGCCAATCTGAGTGGCTGAGGAACAGTAGGTCAGGGTGACTTCTTCCCGGATCTGGGTCAGCAGATCCCAGCCCGCTTTTTCCAGGGCAGGGGTGACGTATTTGGTGCAGATGTCTCGTTCGGAAAGGGACTTCTTGTTCATCAGGAATTATACTGGTGAGTGTTTTTCAACTTGTCATTAACCCGCCACAGCCTTTTGTCTACTCAGATTCAACTGATCCAGGTACCACCACCAATGAGATGGAAGAACATGGGCTCTTTTTCTCATTTCAGCCAGATCAGCTACTTCCGCAATACGCCTGACCAAGTAATCCGCAAGTTTCAGCAATTGCCGATCAAACTTTTCCAGCCTAGCTTTTTCGTGGTCCTCCATAATGGGTTCCCTTGATGCCAACTGACTGCGGATGTCCAGAATTTCAAGCAACTCCATCCCGCTCACATCATGATGAAGAATAGATTCGCTCAAATAATCCAGCAAGTTCCTTGTCTTCAGGTCCATTTCAAGACCTCCTTTATTTTTCCCATAAATAAAAATCCGCGTTTGTTCAAATATTCATCCATATTTTCAGGGGGGAAAGCAGTCTCCATGATTCCGTCCGGCCCAAATATTACCAGCCATTCTGTTTCTCCATCAAAACCACGGACCGCATAATAATATGATCCCCTGAATTCATAAAGGTAAAGAATATTGTTATTGTCTGTAACCAGCCCTGATATGATTTTCTCATAATCATGAAGCGATGCCGATGAGGATAAATGGCCCATGCGCTGCCTTTTTTTCAGATGAACAGACTCTTTTCCTGTCTTCCACTGAATGCTTTGACAAATCGAGTTCAGCGCCTCAATGAGTTGTTTTTGTTCTTCACTGGAAATAAACCTGATTATCTTATCCATGGCCATATCAACCTGCCTGATAACATATTCCAATCATAGTTTTTCCTATTCATCATGATACCGATCCGGATCAACACATCGCAGCCCACTCTTTCCAGGGCCGGGGTGACGTATTTGCTGCAGATATCTCGTTCGGAAAGGGATTGTTTACTCATGATGGATTGTTTGGACTTCAGGATAAGGAAAAGGGCTAGTTTATATCCAACTGAAAGCAAAGTAAGCATTTTTCTGAATGGATTACAAGAAAAAACTAAGGACAGCTCAGGTTATATGGGGGGGAATTGGCAGTATTGAGTCAGCTTCGACTCAGTAGACCTCAGCGAACTGTTCACAGAATTAGCTGACAAACACTGCTGAAATAAAAAAGGCCGGCGCGGGAGGCAGGCCTTATCACCTGGATCCGGCTGGTGCCTGGACTGGTTTCGGAGCCAGGGACGCTGATAATGAACAGGTTGTCAGTCCCAGAGTCATGATAAGGGCAAGGACGGTTATACCAACTCCTGCATCAAGCAGAGAGCCAAGAAGGACAGGGGCTATGGACGTCGCAACCACCATGGTTGACTGGGCCATTGATCTTATGGATCCAAGATGAGTAACTCCATACCTTTCAGCCCAGATTGCCCCGGCCGAGGTCGCTGCAAACCCCTGGGTAATACCCACCAGACCCAGGTAAACCATGGCCACCCAGGCATGACTGAAAAATGCCAGGATGAGCATGCCGGCAGTCATGGGTATCAGACTGATGGGAAGGGAACGTCCCGCCCCTATCCTGTCCACAACCGATCCCGCAAAAAACAGGGCAGCCAGATGACCTGAAGCATACCCGGAAAAAGCAGCCGCCACCAGCTGCAGAGACCAGCCCTGGATTTCCGCAATGGCCACCTGATGAAACATGATGGCCGTAACCGTAAAGGGAGTGGCTAAAGCGGCCGGCAGGACCATATAAAAACCCGGATCTCGCAGGACCTGCAGTCTTGTAAAATTTCTACCTGATTCCTTTCCTGAAGATAAACGTATGTCTTTGACCGGGGCCGGAGTGCTGGCGGAAAGAAAGACCATGACCGGAAGAATGATAAGAATTATTAATGCGCCTCCGCCAATCCAGGACCAGCGCCATCCGGCCAGGCCAAGCACAAATACCGCAGTGGCGGGAAGTATGGCTTCGGCTACTGGAAAGCCTGAAGCCGCAAAGGCCACTGCCTTGCCCTGGTGCACGGAAAAGTATCTGGCCGCAGTGGTTATGCCCAGATGGGCAATATAACCCTGGCCTCCAAAGCGTATGAGCATGAACCCCAGACCCAGGACAATCACTCCCGGAGCAAGACCTATGAGAATGCAGCCCAGAGCAAGGACAAGCAATGCCAGACATGAAACCCTGGATAGTGACCAGGTGTCGGCAAGACCGCCCAGCCGGAACAGGAAAACCGCGCTTAAAACAGTAGCCAGGCTGTAAATCATGCCATACGCGGTATGTGAAAGCTCAAAGGTCTCCCTGATCTCACCGCCCATTACTGAAACAAAAAATGTCTGACCAAATCCTGAGGCAAAAACAGCCAAGAATGAATAAAAGGCCAGCCTGGGTTTATTGCGGATAAACTGAGGGATCATATAGGGATAATATAATTGCTCAGATCTATGACCACGGCGGGAATGTCTTGCTTGCAATAGTGTACATATTCACCATGGCCCTGGCCTGAACAGCTTAACCGTTCTATTGGGCATTGATCAGATCAGACAGAAATTCATGACTTAAGAGCCATGGCAAGTTTCCTTCCCAGCTGCTCAGCGCCGGCAAGTACGTCCCTGTTCTTTTTTATTCCACCCCGGTCAAAGATACCTAAAACCGGTAAATGGCCGACAGCCTCATAACCCAGGGCTTTCAGGGGACGGTGCATGGCTTCAAGGGTAAAACCCATGTCATATTCATCCTCCTGTTCCGCCACAGCGGCCAGCACTGCCTTACGGTTTTGTCCCTGCAGCCTGGTAGACCATTTTCTGGGCCGGGTGTCTTCAAAGTCATAAAAACAGTACAATCGGTCGATAAAGGCCTTCATCCAGGCCGTGATATTGTAGTTATGGGTGGGTGAGACCAGAACCAGACCCCTGGATTGATAAATCAGGGGATAAAGAAGGGTCATGCCGTCATTCAGTCCAGTGCATATTTTGTCGGTTCTGCACTTTTCGCATCCAATGCAGGGCTGGTAATAATAATCGCGCAGCTGGACATTATGGGTCTCAAGCCTGCTGCTTTGAACTCCCTTGAGGATATGCCTGAGCAGCAGGTCAGAGTTTCCTGATTTTCTGGGGCTGCCTCCCACACCCAGGACCATGGGCTTTGGAGGCTGGTCAGTTACATTGATTTTAAGAAAAACTTTCCCATCCATAACTACCTTCCTGTTTTCCGCGTTGCCTGGCATATGTTCTTCCGGTTTTCACAACCACTGACATTTCTTGCATTATTGGTCAAGAAAACAAAAATTAATTCAAACCTGATCTGGTTCACCCCTTTATTATTGACAGACAATTCAAACGTTCGTATGAATGATTTCCCTTTAACCATCAGGAAACAAAATGAACCGCAAATCCACAAAAGAACACATCCTTGATAACGCTGAAAAACTGTTCGCCCGCAATGGATATCATTCAACATCCATGCGCATGCTCACCAGAAAAGCCGGGGTGAATCTGGGCGCAGTCAACTATCATTTCGGTTCCAAGAAGGATCTTATCCGGTCCGTGATTGAGCGCAGGCTCATTGTTCTGAATAAAAAAAGAGAAGAACTTCTGGACCAGGTCCTGGCCAGGGCTAATCAATCAAATTCAAGGCCATGTCCAAGGGAGGTTCTGAAGTCCTTTATCGCCCCTACCCTGGAATTCAGGGACCGGTTTCCCCAGGCCGCTGAATTCCCCAAACTGATCAGCCGGGCCCTGACTGAACCCGATGACATGGTCAGAAACATGTTTATTGAAATCATGACCCCTTTGTTTCATAAACTCTTTGAATCCCTGTGTCTGGCTCTTCCAGTTCTGTCCAGAACCCAGGTGTACTGGAGGCTTCATTTCTGCCTGGGTTCCATGTCCCATGTCATGAATGTGGCTGAAAGAATCAGAATAATCCCGGAAGGAGTTGAAATGCCTGCTTCCCAGTCCCAGCTGGTGGAGCCCCTGCTCAACTTTATAACCGCGGGAATGGAGCGTAATCCATGAACCTCAGGCCGGTTTTACTCCTTGCGTGGATTGTCCTGATCCTGGCAGGCTGCTCCCCGCACAAACCCAGCCCAATTTCCCCCCCGGAAAACATGCCCGCGTTTTTTTCTGAGGGGCATGATCCAGGCACGCCAGATCTGGACAGATGGTGGGAACAGTTTGAAGATGAGGTTTTAAATGAGCTTATGGAACAGGTCTTTACTGAAAACCTGGACATCAGGCAGGCTTTTGCCAGGGTTGAGCAGATGCAGGCCAGGATCAGGCTGGCCAATGCCGGACGTTTTCCCCAGCTTGATCTGGAAGGATCAGGAGGAAGACAAAGAAACCTGACCATAACCGGGCCGGTAATCCAGGACACTTACAATCTCTCGGCTTCAGCCGTGTTTGAGGTGGACGTCTGGAACAGGCTCAAACTGGCCCGTGACTCCGCGGCCCTGGAATTTCTGGCCTCCCGGGAGGACCTGCGGACCCTTTATCTGACCTTGAGCGCCGGACTGGTGGAAAACTACTTTCTGGCCAAGGAACAACTGGCTCAGGTTGAGCTGGCCCATAAGACCATTGCGATCAACCAGAATATCCTGAACCTGGCTCAATCACGCTACAACCAGGGAATGGTCTCAGCTGAAGATATCTATCTGGCCAGGCAGAACCTGGCCGCTGCCTGGTCCAGGCTTCCCATTTACCAGGCTGCAGAAGCCCAGGCCCTGAACAGAATATCCATTCTTTCAGGACAATTCCCTGACAATGTTGCCTTGAGTCCTGAATCCGGGCTTCCGGACATCCCCTGGGAAATATATGCGGGCCTGCCTTCTGATCTTTTGATTTCAAGGCCTGATATCAGGGCGGCTCTTCTTAGAGTGAGGGCTGCGGACCTGGAGATCGGCCAGGCAGTAGCCCAGCGCTTTCCATCCTTCAGGCTGGCAGGGGTTTATGGAGGCGCGTCAGATGAACTGCGAACCATCCTGGATTCTCCCAATATCTTCTGGAACCTTCTTGTGCAGATTGCACAGCCCGTTTTGGAGGGAGGGAGAAGGGCCGCCCAGGTGGATGTCAACAGGGCCATTTTCAAGCAGAATCTGGCCGCCTATCACCGGGAAGTACTGGAGGCTTTCAGAGAGGTTGAAGACTCCCTGGCCCTGATCAGGGGAAAAAATCAGCACATCCAGCACCTGAAGTCAGTTGAGGAATCCGCTAACAGGGCCCTTGAGCTTTCAGCGCGCAATTACAGCCAGGGGCTGAGCGATCTGCTCATGGTCCTTGAGTCCCAGAGAGCCCTGTACAACGCCCAGAGCTCCCTTGTAACCGCCAGAAGAGAACTTCTGGTCTTCCATGTCCAGCTCATGAGAGCCCTGGGCGGGGAATGGATGGACAGGCATATACAGGATGCAGGATTAGGCAATCAAGGCAAAAGGATCAGCCAGCCTTGAGGGTTGAACCAGATATCATGGTTTTGATTTATAAAATCTCGCCAGGGAGTCTGCAGCAACACAAAACCAGACAGGAGACAGGCAGGTCTTAAAACATCATAAGGAACAAAGTATGACCAGACTTTTTCGGATAATCATGCCCATATTAATCCTGATCCTGGCCGGACTCCTGACCATGGCCATGATCCAGAAGCGTCCCACACCGGAACGGCTGGAAAAACAAGCACCAGCCATGCTGGTCCAGGTACTTGAGGTTTATCCTGAAAACACCCGGACCAGGATCATTACCACCGGAACAGTCCGGGCCGTTCGGGAAGCAAGCGTTTCAACCCAGGTCAGCGGCCGGGTGGAATTTGTTTCTGCCAGCCTCATTCAGGGCGGTGTGCTGAACAAGGATGAGCTCATCCTGCGCATTGACGACCGGGACTACCGTCTGGCCATTGAAAGGGCCCAGGCTCAGATAACCAGCGCCGAGCTTGAACTGGCCAGGGTTGAGGGCAGCGCCATGGTTGCCCGGCAGGAGTGGGAACTTTTCAAAAATCAGGATCATGACGAACCCAACCCCCTGGTCCTTTATGAACCCCAGTTGAGAAACGCCAGGGCCGCTCTGGATGCGTCCAGGGCAGCCAGGGCCCAAGCTGAACTGGATCTGGAAAGAACAACCATAACGGCTCCCTTCGCCTCCAGAGTCTTGTCCCAGAGCGTGGCTCCCGGCCAGTACATAAGCCAGGCTGGTCCTGTGGCAGTGCTGGCTGAGATTGAAAAGGCCGAAGTGGTCATACACCTGCCCTTAAGTGAATTAAAATGGGTGGAGGTTCCTCCGGCCGGAGCTGAAACAGGCGGTTCAGAAGCAAAGGTCAGGATCATGGGCGAACCCGCTGATCGCTTCAGGCCCGCAAAGATTGCCCGGTCCCTTGGCCAGGTTGATCCCAGCACCAGAATGATGGGCCTCATTGTGGAAGTTGAAGATCCTTACGCCCTGAAAGCACAGAACCAGGGCCATATGATTGAACTGCCCCTGGGCTCCTTTGTCCAGGTTGAAATAATGGGCAGAGAGCTTGAAAACATCTTTGTTCTTCCCAGACGCGCCCTTCAGGAAAACTCCTTTGTCTGGATCGCCGACCAGCAGGACAGGCTACAGTCCAGGGAAGTGGCAGTTGAACGCTTTGAAATGGACCAGGTCATGATCTCTTCAGGAATTGAACCTGGAGAGCGGATCGTTTTGACCAATGTCACCGCCCCTGCCAGGGGAATGCAGCTCAGGATCGAAAACACTCATGAATAAAATCATCCAATGGATGGCCAGAAACCATGTTGCAGCCAACCTGCTCATGCTCCTGTTCATCTTTGGCGGCCTGGTCATGGGCGCGGCCGTCAAACAGGAAATATTCCCTGAAGTGGATATGGACATGGTCAGGATTGAAGTGGCTTATCCAGGGGCCGGACCTGAAGAGGTGGAGGAGGGAATTCTCCTTAAGATCGAGGAAAATGTGAGCGGGCTGAGCGGGGTCAAAAAAATCCAGTCCACTGCTGTGGAGGGAATGGGCTCGGTCCTGGTGGAAATACTGGAAAGTGAAGATCCTGACCAGATTCTCCAGGACATCAAGTCTGAAGTGGACCGCATCACCACCTTTCCTGAAGACGCGGAAAGTCCTGTAGTGGCCAAGGTCATCAGCAGATATGAAGTGGTCTCCGTGGTTGTTTACGGTGACATGTCCATGAGAAGCCTGCGCCAGACCGCAGAGGAAATCAGGGATGAACTTCTGCTCTATCCGGACATCACACAGGTGGATCTGACCGGGGTACGTCCCTACGAGATCTCCATAGATATTCCTGAGGACAACCTGAGGCTGCTGGACATGACCCTGGAGCGCGTGGCTCAGAGGGTCAGGCAGGCATCCCAGGACATCCCTGGCGGAGAAATAAAGGCCCAGGGCAGGGATATTCTTATCCGGACCATGGAGAGGCGCTATTTTGGCCAGGAATATGAAAATATCACTCTGGCCTATACGCTGGATGGTTCCGAGCTGAAACTGAAAGATGTGGCCGTTATCCGGGACACCTTCAGGGAAACGGACGAGTCAGCAATCTTTGACGGATACCCCGCGGCCATGGTCGCTGTCTTCAGGGTAGGAGATCAGAAGCCTACAGAGCTATCAAAAATTGTGCATGATTATGTCCGGGAAAAAAAACTCGTCCTGCCGGAAAGCGTCAACCTGGCCATCTGGAACGATATGTCCGAGATCCTGAAAAGCAGGATCAATCTGCTGCTTAAAAACGCCTTTCTTGGCCTGATCCTGGTGTTCATAGTCCTGGGCCTTTTTCTGCAGATCAAGCTGGCCATGCTGGTCATGCTGACCATCCCCATTTCCTTCCTTGGAGCCATGCTCTTTTTGCCGGGCCTGGGGGTGTCCATAAACATGATTTCCCTGTTCGCCTTTATCCTGGCCCTGGGTTTGGTAGTAGACAATGCCATTGTGGTGGGGGAAAACACCTTTGAAAAAAGATCAAATAATATTCCCTATGGACAGGCCGCCATCCAGGGCTGTTCTGAAGTGGCCGGACCCATCGTCTTTTCCGCTCTGACCACTGTGGCTGCTTTTCTGCCCCTGTTCATGGTCACGGGATTGATGGGCAAATTCATCTTCAGCGTACCTGCGGTAGTCATAAGCATAATCATGATCTCCCTGATCCAGTCCCTGCTCATTCTTCCGGCTCATTTGAGCGTGGGCAGACCTGAGGGGGACAGATGGGCATTCCAGAGATTCTTAAGCTTTATCCGGGGCAGGACCGGCCAGGCATTGAACAGTCTTGTGTCTGGCCCTTACACGTCCACCCTTTCATGGTCCCTGAAAAACAGGTACTTTACCCTGGCCTGCGCTCTGTCGTCACTGATGCTCACCGCGGGTCTTATTGGAGGAGGAATTGTCAAGTTCACATTCATGCCGGAAGTGGATGGAGACGTGATCATAGCCTCCTTGGAAATGCCTCCGGGCAGTCCAGCCCAGGATACTGCCCAGTGGGCTGAACACCTGGCCCGGACTGCGCAACAGGCCGCGGCAACATTTGATGAAGAAATACCCGGCAAACCCCAGGTCTTGCGCAATGTATACGCTGTGGTGGGCAATACCATTGCCTCACCCGGACCCAACGCGGAATCAGGCGCCACAGGAGGACATCTGGCAGACGTGGCTCTTTTTCTGATTCCCAGTGAGCAAAGGGAGGTCAGTTCCTCTCAGGTGGCGGGTAGGTGGCGGGAAATGGCCGGACAGATTCCCGGAGCCAGATCCCTGACCTTCACTTCCAGCCTGACCAGGTTCGGTGCGGGCATAGACATCCAGCTGGCTCACAACGACTTTGAGACCCTGGCCATTGCCTCGGGCAAACTTAAGACCGAACTGGAGACCTATCCCGGCATCAGCGACATCAGGGATTCCCTGGTTCCAGGCAAGCAGGAGCTCAAACTTACCTTAAGGCCTGAGGCAGGCAGCCTGGGCCTGACTGAAGAGGATCTTGGAAGACAGGTCAGGGCCGCTTTCTTTGGGGCGGAAGCCCTGCGCCTGCAGCGGGGACGAAACGAAGTGCGGGTTTTTGTCAGATATCCTGAACAGGAGAGACAGAATATCATCAATCTGGAAAATCTTCGCGTCAGAAACGGACAGGGAAGCGAGCTCCCCCTGATCCTGGCGGCTGACATTGAATATGGACAGGGTTACAGCAGCATCAACCGCACAGACCGCAAAAGAGTGGTCAATGTCACGGCTGAAGTGGATCAGACAAAGGCCAATGCCAGGGAAATAGTCCAGGACCTGCAGCAGGGCCTTCTTGCTCAGATATTACTGGATCACCCGGGCATTTCCTATGACCTGGAAGGGGAACAAAGGGAAACCAGGGAATCCTTTTCAGGAGTGATTCAGGGTTTTATTCTGGCCCTGTTTCTCATCTTCGCCCTTTTGGCCATACCCTTTAAAAGCTATGCCCAGCCCCTGATCATCATGACCGCCATACCTTTCGGCATAGTGGGAGCAGTCCTTGGCCACCTGATCATGGGCATAAACCTGAGCATGATGAGCCTCTTCGGGATAGTGGCCCTGTCCGGGGTAGTGGTGAACAGCTCCCTTCTTCTTATTGATCTGACCAACAGAAATGCAGACTCAGGCATGGATATATTTCAGGCGGTCATGTCCTCTGGTCAGAGAAGATTCAGACCTATCCTGCTCACCTCTTTGACCACATTCTTTGGCTTGTCTCCCATGATCATGGAAAAAAGCCTGCAGGCCAAGTTCCTCATCCCCATGGCCGTGAGTCTTGGATTCGGCATTCTTTTCGCCACCTTTATCACCCTGGTTCTCATCCCTTGCCTGTACCTGATTATGGAAGACGCGAAAAAAGCCCTGGGCTTAAGAATCAAAGCAAGATAGGGAGCAGGGAGTAAAAAATATTTTGGGTGATTGGCAGAAAAGAACCAGAGCAGACTGATGGATATGTTTGAATAACTTACTTTCAGCTCCCTTTTATCCGGGAAATAATACTGGTGGTTGAGTAGCCGGACTTGAACTCAAGGCTTAATACTTTTCCCCCAAGTGATTCAACAATATCCCGGCCCACAATCCTGTCAAGGGACCAGTCTCCTCCCTTGACCAGAATATGGGGCCGGACAAGTTTAATCAGCTCATAGGGCGTGTCCTGATCAAAAACCAGGACAAAATCCACACATCCAAGGCCCGCCAGTACCCTGGCCCTGTCCTGGACCGGATTTACCGGTCGGCCTTCTTTCTTGATCCTTCTGACGGAATCATCACTGTTCAGACCTACCACCAGCCAATCACCCAGTCCCCGGGCCCGCTCAAGATAGTCAACATGTCCCGCGTGAAGGATATCAAAACATCCATTGGTAAAAACAATTTTTCCAGGATGAGACCGCCCGCGCCAGGCAAGAAATTCTTCAGGAGTCAGGATCTTATTTGAGCTGTTCAAGAAATAAACCTCTCAATTATGGAATTACTCACCAGCATTCCGTTCCTGGTCAGGCTCAGACGGCCGTTGGACAAAACAGCGAGTTTGTTCCTGCAAAGGGAGTTAACCAGGTCCCCGAACATGTCCAGGAAGTCCTTGCCGGTCAACTCGCTGTATTCCCCCAGTCTCAGGCCCCTGCTGGTGCGAAGGGAAAGCATGATTCTCTCGTTTATCATTTCCCGGCCAGTAATGTTTTCCATATCCAGGCCCTTGAATGATCTTTGGGCCTGGATATGGTATTCATCTACATTTTCTGGATTCTTCCATCTGAACCCTGCAACACAACTTACCGCTGAAGACCCAAGACCCAGGAATTCCTGACCTTCCCAGTATCCAGCATTGTGCATGCATGAATAACCCTTTCGGGCGAAATTGGATACCTCATACTGCCGGAAACCCTGGGATTCCAGATAATCTCCTCCGTAAGCATACATCCTGGCCTGCAGATAATCCTCAGGCAATTCTGTTTCTTTTCTTTGAACCTGGAGCTCAAGAAGGGTGCCCTGCTCCAGGGTAAGTCCATAGCATGAAATATGCGTTGGACCGAGCCTGACCACTTTTTTAAGATCTTCAAGCCATTTTTCCAGGGTCTGTCCTGGCAGACCCCAGATCAGATCAAGACTAAGATTGTCTATGCCTGCTTCGCGGACAATCTCAGCCGCCTTCATGGCCTGGATGGAGGTATGGCCCCGGCCGAGCCTTGTCAATATACCATCATCAAGACATTGAACGCCCAGGCTCAGCCTGTTTACCCCAAATCTCTTCAGATCCGCGGGAAATTTTTTATCCAGAATGGTTTCAGGATTGGCCTCTATGGTGAACTCAACCCCTGAATCAATGTAAAACCTGGACCTTGCCAGATCAATGATTCTGGCCAGGGAGTGAATGGATAAAAGTGTCGGAGTTCCGCCCCCAATGTATATGCTGGAAATTTTTTTACCTTTGACCTGCTCCCCTCTTGTGGCGGTCTCTTTTTCCAGGGCCTCAAGATATGTCTGTTCAAGTTCAGGAGTATACACATGGGAGGAAAAGGCGCAGTAATGACACTTGCGCCGACAGAAGGGAACATGGATGTAAAGAAGCATATGTATTCTCTTTATACCGGCCGTGCCCGCCTGCGCCAGAAAAATCACCCGAACAAATGAACCGCACCCCTGGCTCAAGACTGCAGGCCGGCAAAAAATCAAACAAAGTTATGGGTTATCCTGAACCAGACCTGCTTTGATCAGGTTCTCCATTATTCAGCATCAGATGGCCATGGATGGGGGGCCAGCTCGCGCCTGAATCGCTCAAACTCACTGTATACGCATCCGCAATAATTCTGCTGATAAAGCCCCATCTCCCGGGCCATTGCACGGCCTTTGCCCCAGCCCTGACGGAAGTCTTCATAGAAAAACGCGCTTTTCTTTCTGCTCAGGGATTCACCCAAAGATTTTACCAGGTCATGCTTTTGTCTTTTGCTGAACAGAAGGGTGGAAGTGAAAAAGTCAAATCCGCCTTTAAGGGCCATGTTTCTGGTTCTTTCCAGGCGGGACTGATAACATAGAGTGCATCTTTGTTCTTCGCGAAAAACCATCTGGCGCAGAAATTTTTCCGGATTATACTCACGATGGCCTGAAATAACCCTGATTCCCAGAATTTCAGCCGCCCTGTTCACGGAGTCCGCTCTGCGCAGATATTCTTTAAGGGGATGGATATTGGGATTGTAGTAAAAGCCCATGACCTCATATCCCCTTTCCTGAAGGGTATTAAGGGGATATACAGCGCATGGTCCGCAGCAGATATGAACGAGAATTTTTCCGGACATGCTATTTTTTGTGCGGGATAATGAGCACCTGCCGCTCAAATTTTTGTTCCAGGCCCAAAATCTTGTCCCTTTTCTGGTTTAAGAGATATATGGCCAGTTCCAGTTCCACCTCATATTCCAGAGGAGAGGGACAGTTCTTTCTTCGCAAAAGGCGATAAATATCCTTGAGGGCCTGCAGGGACTGCCACTCCATGTTTCTGACCGTGCCGGTCCCGTCACAATTGGGACAACTGCGCATGGTTACGGATAAGGCCGAAGTGCCCAGTCTTTGTCTGACCATCTCCACCAGACCGAATCTGGACATCTTGTTCACATCAGTTCTGGCCTTGTCCATCTTAAGGGCGGCCCTTAAGGCCTTTTCCACCTGATTTATATGCTTTTTGTCCTTCATTTCAATAAAATCAATGACCACCTGGCCCCCCACATCCCTGAGCATGAGCTGGTGGGGAATTTTCTCGGCAGCCTCAAGGTTGGTCTTAAAGGCCATCTCTTTGAAGTCCTTTTCACCACCAATCTTGCCGGAGTTTATATCCACGGCCATGAGTGCCTCGGCCTGGTCAAAGACCAGCTGTCCGCCGCTGGGCAAATCAACAGCCCTGGAGAATACCTGGCTGATCTGATTCTCAAGGTTGAACCGCTCCAAAAGAGTTCTCTCAGGGTCAGAATGGAGGCGGACCATCTTTTTCCGTCTAGGATACACAAGACTTGCAAATTCCTGAATCTGTTCAGCTGTCTGATCGTGGTCTACCCAAACCTCGGATACATCCTCAGTCAGGTAATCCCGGATAGCCCGAAATGCCAGATCCTTTTCTTCATAGACCAGAGAAGGGGCCTTTTCAGCCATTCCTTTTTTGCGCACATCTTTCCAGAGTCTTTTTAAGAATTGCAGGTCCCTGGAAAGACAGGTTTTATTACGGCCCTCGCTCACAGTTCGCACAATAACACCCAGCCCCTGATCCAGCATTAATTCCTGGACAATGGACTTGAGTCTTTCCCTTTCTTTTTCGTCCTCGATTTTTCTGGAGATGCCCAGCTGTTCTTTACCCGGGGTCAGGACAAAATATCTGCCTGGAAAAGACAGATAAGTGGTCAGAAAAGCTCCCTTGCTTCCGGTAGGTTCCTTGACCACCTGAACCAAAAGTTCCTGCCCGGGCTTTAAGACCCTTTGCAGAGGAGGAAACTTGTTGCCCTTTAAGGGCTTGATATCGGAATGGTAATACTCGGGATGGATTTCATCCACCTGCAAAAAACCGTTTCTGGCAGCCCCGTAATTGATAAAAGCCGCCTGCAGGGCCTGATCAATATTGTGAATTTTGGCCTTGTAAATATTGCCCTTGGTTTTGGACTGGTGGAGCATTTCAACGTAATATTCCTGAATCAGCCCGTCCAATGCCAGGACGAGCTCGATCTGCTCTCCAGGCAGTACGCTGATGAACATTTTTCTTCTTTTCTTTGGCGGCATTCTATCCTCTTTTTATGTAAAATTTTTGCGCGTTTTCATTTTGTGCTGCTGCTTCAACTTCTCCGGCCTGTTCCATCAACCTGAGCATGGACAATATATCCTCAAGATCAGCTCCAAGAGCAGCAGAGAGCTGTTCCGGGGTTTGAGGCCTTCTTTTGACTGAAGCTCCTACAATATCCCTGAGCCTGGATTCATCAATTTTTGCGCCATGCTCAGATTTTGACCTCTGTGTTGTAATGGTATTGAATTCCCGGCGCCATCTCTCAAGACAAAGTTTGTTGACCACAGACATTTTAACATAAGCGCCGGGTCTGGACATGACGCTTATATCCACTCTGTCGGGTCTTAGCTGATTTTGAAACTGCCTTAAGCGCCTGAAATTTTCTTCAGAATCATTAATTCCGGGCAAAAGCAGAACTTCCAGAAAAATTTTACCAGCATAACCAGCCTTAAAATTCAGCAGGCCCCGGACAATGTCCTCCAGCCTTATATCAGGATGGGGCCTGTTGATCTTGATGAATTCACCCTCAACCATGGAGTCCAGAGAAGGAAGAACAACATCAGCCTGCCCCAGCTCTTCACATACCTGACTGTTGCTCAGCAGGGAGGAATTGGTCAGGACCGCCAGAGGTATATCTGGCCATAACTTTTTTATGGAACTGATTATCCTTCCCAGCTGAGAATTAAGACAAGGCTCCCCAGGGCCTCCAAGGGTTATATGATCCGGCTTTTGACTGGTCTGCGCGAACCACGCTTTCAGCTCTTCCAGGATCTTTGTCTGGGAAACATAAGCTGCCCTCTGAACAGTCTTTATTTGAGTTTTCCCGGATTCACAATACAGACAATCAAAGCTGCAGATATTTCCCCCCAAGAGATCCACTCCAAGGGAGCTGCCCAGTCTGGAAGACAAAACCGGGCCGAATATATAATTAAACACTGGATGGTCTCCCATAATGTTTCTTTACTGGCCCTGAAAAAAAACTTAATGAGCAGGGTGTTGACTCAAATGAAATCTGTGTCCCTGGCTGCCGGGGACATCCAAGGAGAAACATCAGCTCATGATAAATCCTGGTCAATTGGTAATGCTGGTCAGCCCAAAGGGCAAGCGTTACTTTAAGGTTCTTGATCCTCAGGAAACCCTTAACACCAATGAAGGCCAACTTCAAATGCAAAAGGTCATGGAAAATGGTTTCGGGAGCAGGGTTGATACCCATCTTGGCAAGACTTATACCGTGCTCAAACCCACTCTTTATGACCTTATCAAGTCAGTCAAACGCAGGACCCAGATAATTTATCCCAAAGACATCGGCTATATTATCATTAAGCTGGGGATCGGCCCAGGTTCAAGAGTTATAGAATCCGGTTCAGGATCAGGAGCCCTGACCACCGCCCTGGCCTGGTTCGTTGGGGAAAACGGCAGGGTATATTCATTTGAGCGCAGAGAGGAGTTCGCAATACTGTGCAGGGACAACCTGCAAAGAAACGGGCTGGGCTCAAGGGTTGAGATTATCAACAGGGATATTGACCAGGGTTTTGATGTGACTGAGGCAGACGCCCTTTTTCTGGATGTGCGCACCCCATGGGATTACCTGGAACATATCCCCGCAGCGCTCCTGCCTGGGGCGCCTGTAGGATTTTTGCTTCCCACTGCAAACCAGGTCTGTACGCTTTTGGCCGCTCTTGAGCAAGGGCCTTTCAGTTCAGTTGAGGTCCTGGAAATTTTGGTCAGAAGATACAAGCCGGTTCCCGAAAGGCTCCGCCCTGATGACCGCATGGTTGCCCATACCGGATATCTGATTTTTGCCAGGCTGAGCCCCAAGTCCATTGAAATCCCGGTTGAGGATGAGTCTGCGGCTCAAGGGGATGAATGTGAACCATTTTGAAAAAAACATGCTCAATCTGGAACTTGAAGAATTTTTGTCACACAATCTGAGCAAGATAAGAACCAGTATCGCCCGCGTTCTTGAAAAACGCAATGACGCCGAAAGAAAAGTAACTCTTGTCGCGGTATCCAAAAAACAGCCCCTGGAAAAGATAGCAGCCCTGGCCAGACTGGGACAGGTGCATTTTGGAGAAAATTATGTCCAGGAGGCCATCTCCAAAACGGAAACACTTGGGGACTTGAACATCAGATGGCACTTTATCGGAGGATTGCAGACCAATAAGGCCAAGTACGCGGCTGGTAAGTTTGCCCTGGTCCACTCTGTTGACTCCCTGAAGCTGGCCCAGGCACTGCACAAAAAAGCTCAAAGCATGAATATTCTCCAGCCGGTGCTGATCCAGGTAAACCTGGCCGGTGAAAAACAAAAGTCCGGAGTACTGGAAAAAGATCTTCCCGGCCTGTCCAGGGGGATTCTAGAACTGAATCATTTAAGACTGGATGGATTGATGATCATGCCCCCCTATTTTGATGAACCGGAAAGATCCAGGCCGTTTTTTGCCGGCCTGAGAAAACTGAAACAGGACATGGAGCAACAGCTGGGGATCAGAATGCCCCATCTGTCCATGGGCATGTCCGGCGACTTTGAGGTTGCGCTGGAAGAGGGAGCCACCATGGTCAGGATCGGAGAATTGCTCATGGGACCCAGGCCTGATTGCCAGATGACAGAAAGCCTCAAAGACTAAAGCCGGCATCACCCTGAACCGATGCTTATTGCCGGTTCTTGAGCCCTGAAGGCGGCAGATTGGTCATGTCTTGGCCCGTGAAAACTTTAAAAAGCATTCAAAATGTTTACCTTGCTTGCTAAATAAAAATTTTTTCGTATACTGTTGGTGAAGATGGTTCAAATAAAATACTTATTGTTTACCTTGCTGATTATATTCTGCAATGCTTTTGCCCTGGCCGGGGAGGTCCCCATGGAAAATGAAGAACAGCCAGCCCAGGGCATTATATATCAGACCTTGATCAGCGGTGAGATGGAGGCCCGCATCAGCCAGGCCCTGAATCAGGTTTCGGATACAATAAGTCTTGAAGACCGCCCCCCCATGACCATGGCCCAGCTGCACAGAAGAGCTCAGGCGGATATCCGGGAGTTCACGCGCGCTTTCCGGTCTTTTGGCTTTTACGCATCTGAGACCAGCTACACAATTGATCAGGAAAGCACTCCGGTCATCATCGAATTCAAAGTTGATCCCGGTCCGCCCTACCTTATCCGTGAAGTCAAAATTAACAATATCTGTCCGGAAATGACCCCCCTTCCGGATCTGCCTTCCCTGGAACAGCTGGCTCTTGAGCCTGGAAGCAGGATTGGCTCGGCAAGGGTTCTTGACGCCAGACAGATAATTGCCAGACATATTCGGGACAGGGGCTTTCCATTCCCATTGGTGGAGATTGACCAGGTCATAATAAACCATAAGGAGCGCTCAGCAGACATCTTTTACAATATTGATCCCGGCCCTATAGCCGAGTTCGGGCGAATCCAGATTTCCGGACTGTCAAGGGTCAAAGATGAATACATCTTTCAGCGTTTGCCGTGGCAAGAAGGCGACAGCTTCAAGGCGTCACTCATGGACAGTTTCAGAAGACAGCTTACAGCCGGAGGTCTTTTTACCATAGTTGAAGTAACTCATGGCCAGGACCTTGGAGATGATCAAAAACTGCCCGTCCAGGTGACGGTGACTGAAAGAAAGCCCAGAACTGTCAGAGCGGGTCTGTCTTATCAGTCCGACACAGGACCTGAATTCAGACTGGGCTGGGTTCACAGAAATCTCAAGGGACAAGGGGAGACACTGGAGTTTGACCTTGTAGCTTCTGACGTACTGAACTCATTAGAAGGCGGCTATACAATACCTGCCTGGCTGCGTACGGATCAAAAACTTGTCTTCCGGTCAGGAGCTGTGCATGAAAACCTGGATGCCTACAACTCCAAAAGCATCTACGTCACTGCCATGCTGGACAGAACCATTACCGAAAGACTTTCCGCCGGAATTGGTCTTGGGTATCGAGGGACCAGGATAAAGCAGTTTGGCGAAACCGAAGATCTTGGGCTGTTTTTTATTCCCAATGACCTGACCTGGGATGGGCGCGATGACGTGCTTGATCCCGGCACTGGAATGCGCTTCAACTTGAAGGTGATTCCCTTTTTTGACACCTTTGATCCTGACAACAGGTTCATAAAATCCTATGCCAACGTAAATACTTATCTTGAGCTTCTGTCAGACAAAAGAATCGTACTGGCCAACAGAGCAGCAGTGGGAGCTATTAACGCTGAAAGCAAGTCAAAAGTGCCTCCTGACGAGAGATATTATGCGGGAGGCGGAGGTTCTATCCGAGGATATTCTTACCAGTCAGCTGGACAGCTTGAGAACGACAAGCCCGTGGGAGGACTGTCCCTGTTTGAAATTAACAATGAACTTCGCTTCAAGGTGTCCAGACGCTCTGGCCTGGTAGCTTTCTTTGATGGCGGAAGAGCCTTTGACTCCTCTTATCCTGATTTTGACGAAAGGCTGTTCTGGGGATGGGGATTGGGATACAGATTTTATACTGATTTCGGCCCCATAAGGGCGGATATCGCTTTTCCTTTAAGTCGCAGAAAAGGGGTGGACGATCGTTTTCAGATATATATTAGTCTGGGCCAGGCATTTTAACCCAACAGAATGCTATCAATTTTATGAAGAGACATATCAAAAAAATTCTTGCAATACTTTTATCCCTGCTGGGCTTGGTCACGCTTTTTCTTGTCCTGACAATAGCTTTTATCCAGACAGGTCCGGGGCAGAGATTCCTTGAAAAATCACTCAATAATGCCCTGATCCGGGATGATGGCCGTGTGTCTTTAACAGGCATCTCTGGCAGAATTCCCTTTAACCTTGAGGTTGAAACAATTTCCATACAGGATGGTCAGGGACAATGGTTAAGCATCAGGGGGGCAAGGCTTAAATGGTCTTTTTCAAAACTTTTCAGCCGGGAAATTCATATCCATGAACTGGGCGCGAATTCAGTTGATCTGGCAAGGCTGCCTGATGTGGAGCCAAAAGATGAAGAAATCCCCTCCCCGCCCAGGGATATAAAATGGTCCTGGCCCCTGCCCGCCTTGACCGTGGAACAGCTGTATCTCACCAGTATTCGTATTTCAGATCAGGTTCTTGATGATAATTACCAATTGAGCCTGCAAGGCACCCTTTTTGCCGATGACCAGGGATTTTCCCTGGCCAGTCTGGAAATAAACCGGCTGGACAAACCAACCTCAATGGTCAGTCTCAGAGCCGGTCTCACCAAAGACCCATACTATCTGGACCTGGATCTGTGGATTTTTGATTCAGGCGTGCTTGAGTCCTTTATTGAGATGGAGCACTGGCCCACTGAAGTTTCTCTGGCCCTTAAAGGTGCGGGACCTCTCAATGCCTGGCAGGGAGAGCTGGACCTCGACGGCCAGAATTTTTTCAGCGCGGTTCTTAATCTGGAAGTTGAGCAGGATGATTTTTATTTTCTTCAGGCAGAGGGGGATGTTTATGTCAGCCCCTTGCTTTTGCCAAAACAAGGCTTTGACTTCACCCAAGACCCCTTTTCTCTTGATTTGAAAGCTGGACTGGATCACTCCAGGCGTGTTGTGCTGGACAAACTGAACATTTATTCACCAAGGCTTGGCCTCAAGGCCAGAGGTATTTTTGAACCTGCAGAAATGAGCGCTTCAGGCTCTTTGAGCCTGGATCTTTCTGATATTAATCCCCTGCTCGTCGATTCAGGCTTCAAGTCCCAGGGACCCCTGAATATTGAGGTGGATTTTGACGGTCCATTTAACACATTGTCCGCGAAATCCAAAGTTCGCATGGGAGCTGTTTCCGGCCGGGGCCTGTCATTGAAGCAGACCGGACTTGCTGCTGACTTTTATCTCAGACCTTCTTCTCAGAAGCTTTATGCTGTGTCCGGCGATATTGAGCTGGTTGGACTGGAAATCCAGCAGTATGCTCCTTTGCCTGAAGATTTTAAGCTTATCTTTGACATTGATCACTCCTCTGAAAACACCCTGAACCTGAAAAAATTTAATCTTCAAGCCCGGGATCTAAGGGCTGATCTCACAGGCAGCATGGATTTCGGTTCAATGCAGTTTGCAGGGGATCTCAGGGCCAATGCTCAAGGCGCGCAAAAACTCATTCCCGGCCTGCCCGGGGACCCTTTTTTCAAGACTGACATGGATGTCAGCATCAAAGGCGGGGGTGCAATCAGAAAGGGGGACTATTTCGCGGACCTTAACATATCAATGCCTGAATTTCAGGCTCAGGATCCCAGACTAAGCTTCCTGGCTGGGGAAAGGCTTGAACTGTCCGGAAGCCTTGGCTTTGATCAGCAATTAACTTTGCAGGTTTCAAATGCCAGACTGGACGCCAAAGAGTTGGGCTTTACCGGTTCAGGGAATATGGACTTTAAAAACATGGACATGGATTTCTCAGGCACTCTGGTCATGGAGTCTCTGACCGGTCTGGGAGAGGTCATGGACCTGGATATTTCCGGAAAAGTCAATGTGGATCTGGCTGCTTACGGACAGATAGTTGAGCCTAATCTCATGGCATTGGTCCAGGTCAAGGATTTCAGATATGAGAACATTGATCCCACAAACCTTGAGGCCCGGGTTCAGGCCTCAATCATGGATAAATTCCCGTCTGGCAATCTTGAAGTGTTCATATCCCAGGCTGACAAAACATTTGACCTTTTGACAGATTTCGCCCTTACAGAAAATAACTTTGAAATTATTGGCTTTTCTGCATGGGGTCATGGCATGGAAATCTCTGCTGAACTTGACTTTGCTCTGAAAGAAACACTCATCAGCGGAGAAGTCCTGGCCAATATAGCTGATCTGTCCCGGCTGGGTGATTTTTTTGACCTGGACATTTCCGGGGCCTTTGAGTCAAAAATCAGTCTTTTACCGGCCCGAACTGAGCAGAATCTTTCATTTTCCCTGTCCGGACATGACTTGGGATTTAATGAATTTTTCATATCCAGGGTGACAGGTTCAGGCCGCATGGAAAACCTATACGCCAAAGGTCCGTTGCGCTCAGATGTGACCATGTCCGGGATTAAAACGCCCCAGGCGGAAATCGATCAATTTACTGCTGATGTGCAGGGCACACTTGATAACATAAAGTTCTCCACAACTATAGCCGGAAACATACTTCATCCACTGGATTTATCCATTAAGGGCAATTATGCTGCTGAAGAATCAACGCACCTTGTTGAACTGACCGAGCTGAGGGGAATTTTTGCCCATGAGCATTTCCTTCTGGATTCATCTTCTGTCCTTGCGCATTCCCGGGACAAAACATCCTTAACCCCTTTCAATCTGGTATTTGGATCAGGCATTTTATCGGCTGAAGGGAACTTGACCCAAGAAGCGGTCAAAGCCTCAATAAACCTGAAAGGACTTAATCTCCATGAGATCCCGGTGGATCATTTTGATCAGTTTGCCGGATTGCTTGATCTTGATCTTCAACTGACTGGCAGCCCGGATAAACCGGTCTTCTATGCCAACATCAATATTAACGGGCTTGCCCCTGCCGCGCCTCACCTGGAAATTCCCCATGCCTTAAACCTTATTGTCCAGGCAACCCTTGATTCAGGCAGGGCAACCATTGAGTCTTCCCTGCTGGAAAATCAGACCAGCCTGGCCAGTTTTGATCTTAATCTGCCCATGGAATTTTCCATTGACCCCTTTAGTTTTGCTCTTCCTGATCCGGTTCCATTATCCGGCGAATTAAGAACCAATCTTGAACTAAAAACTCTGGCCATGCTTGTTTTACCTCCGGACCAGCTTTTGTCCGGAACTTTCAATTCCCGGTTCAGTATATCAGGCAGTCTTTCGAAGCCTTCCCTGCAGGGGACAATGGAGGTTGAAAACGCTCTATATGAAAACCTGGATGCAGGACTCTATATCGCTGACCTGCGGATATCGGCCCAGGCAGAGCAGGCAAGGATAACCATATCCGAGATAACGGGCTCTGACGGATTACAAGGTCGAATCAACGGTTCAGGATTTTTTGATTTTGATCCTTCCGGAGATATGCCCTGGAGCCTGGGAATGGAAATTAATGATATGAGGTTGATCAACCACAAGCTGGCAGAAGTTTACGTTGACAAAGGGGATCTGGAAGTCTCGGGGGACAGATCCCAGGCCGCGGTTTCAGGCAAAATCACTTTCGACTCCGTGAATGCCAGCCTCCCTGATCAGTCCCCTCCAGGCGTGGTTGATCTCAAGGTAACTGAAATAAATGATGTCCACGGACAAGAAGAAGCTTATGAACCTCCTCCCGGGACGGAATACCCGGTCCAATTGGATATGGAGCTTATATTTCCGGCCAGGGTTTTTGTCCGGGGCAGAGGTCTTGATTCAGAATGGGCAGGCAACCTCACGGTCACTGGAGAGGCAGCCAGACCCTCTGTAAGAGGGAGCCTGAATATTGTCCGGGGCAGGCTGGAATTACTGGACCGCAGGTTCAATTTATCCCGCGAGTCCATCATCAACCTGGACGGAACATTTCCCCCCGAACCCTTTGTGGACATAAAAGCTGATTATCGCCATCGAGATATGACCATCAATGTTCGTGTTTATGGTCCTGCCGTTAAACCTGAAATTGAGTTGTCCTCGGAACCCCCAATGCCCCAGGACGAAATACTTGCCTGGGTTCTTTTTGGCCGGGACTTGTCAAGCATCACTCCCTTCCAGGCCATCACACTGGTCAACGCGGCCAGAGCCCTGGCCACTGGTCAGACCGGTCCGGATATGATGGGCAGGGTCAGGGACTTTATCGGAGTTGATGATATCGATATTACAAGAGATCCTGAGGAAGGACACACGCAGTTCGGCCTGGGCAAATATGTTCATGAAAAGGTTTACCTTGAAGTCAAAAAAGGAACCGCGCCAGGGACTGACTCCGTCTCAGTAGAGGTTGAACTTACTCCCCGCATCAGCCTGGAAAGCAGCGTTGAATCGGACAGTGATAGTGGAATCGGTCTGTTCTGGAAATATGACTATTAGCTTGTTTATAAAGCCCTGCAGCCGTTATCAACAGATAATCATCAGGAGAAAAAATCACTGGATACCCTCCAGGCGCATCCTGATGACCATGGGATTGGGATAGAAATTTTCCAGTTCTTTTATGACCTCTTGGGCCCTGTCCTGGTCATTCTCATCCAGGTAAGCATCGCACAGGAGCATGCCAGCCTTGGAGCGCTCATTTTCTTCAGCGTCTGAATACAAAGTCTCCCGCAAATAATAAATGGCCATATCCAGATCTTTTTGCTGATAATAAATCTTGCCCAGAAGATAATTTATCCGGCCTTTATCCTTGGGGGATGGCTCTGGCGTTGACTCCATGAAGTCATAAAGCACTCCCAGGGCCATTGGATAATCCTGCATCCTGTAATATGCATAAGCCAGAGATTCATGGGACTGCATTAGCTTCTCATCGTCACCGGCAATTTCAACGCTTCTTTCCAGCATTTCTATGCCGCTTTCAAACTGGCCCTGATGGACATACAGCTTACCGATCCTCACAAAAACGGACCAGAGCTTATCCTGTTCCATCTCGTTCTCCAGACTCATGGACTTGAGGATGTTCATTCCCTGCTCAACATCTCTGCCGATATCCAGGTGGATCAGCAAAAGCCTTTCCCAGGCAAGAATTCTCCTGGGTGAATTATGCTCTTTTTCAAGAAAAAGCTGGTAAAGCTGTGCTGCCTCCTCAAGTTTTCCAGAGGCAAATGACTCTTCAGCCTTATAAAAGTTATCGCGATGAAACTGATCATCCGTGCAGGCTGACAATAATGACAGAGCTAGCAGGGACGGTAAGATCAGAGGAAAAACCATGTATTTTGATTTCATTATGAACCTGGTTATCACCGATTTTACCTTGCTTTCCAGGGATGTCTCATTATGTCCGTCAGGAATTATCCTTCTCGCTGTTTATCATTGAGAGAGCCCAACTGACTTTCCTGAATTATCATGTCAAAGCAAATTACTTTCTGATCCGGTTCAAGATTGACCATTTTGACACCCTGAGTTGATCTGCCCACCTGCCTCATGTCCGCGGCGCTGATCCGGATAATCTTGTTGTTTGAACTAAAGAATATCAGTTCGTCGCTGTTGGAAACAAGCATTGAACCAACCACCTGTCCGGTCTTGGGGGTAACTTTCATGTTGATCAAACCCTTACCGCCTCTGGACTGAATCCTGTACATATCCAGACTGGTTTTTTTGCCAAAACCATTTTCAGAGACAGTAAAAAGATCTGTGCGCTCATCACCATTGGCAACAACAACCGAAACCACTTCATCAGTTTTGCGCAGAGATATTCCCTTGACTCCAGCAGCGCCGCGCCCCATGGCTCTTATCTCATTGCAGGCAAACTGAATGGCAAATCCGTCCCTGGTGGACAGTATTATTCTGGATTTGGCGCTGACAACCCGCACACCCACCAGCTCGTCATCATCCCTGAGGTTAACCGCGATGAGACCAATAGTGCGCATATTTTTGTATTGTTCAATTGCCGTTCGTTTGGCAATTCCTCTTTTTGTAACAAACAAAAAATAACCATTCTGACTCAAATTGCGGTCTGAAAGAACAGTAGCAATATATTCATCGCTGCTGAGGGGAAGGAGGTTGTGAATATGCACTCCTTTTGCTGTTCTGCTCCCTTCAGGTATTTCATAGGCCTTGATCTTGTAAGCCTTTCCTTTGTTGGAAAAAAGATAAATATCCTGATGATTGCTGGTTGTAATCAGAGTTGTAATAAAGTCCTTTTCAGAGACATTGGCCCCTGCAATGCCTTTGCCTCCTCTTTTCTGCTGATGGTAGAGCTCAAGAAGGGTTCTTTTGATGTAACCATTTCTGGACAGGGTCAGAACCACGTCGTAATCCGGTATCATGTCCATTATGTCAATGCTGTCGGGATCATTGTCCAGAATCTCGGTTTTTCTGGGGGTGGAGTAGGTCTTTTTAAGATATTCAAGCTCTTCCCTGATAACCCCTTTGAGAACCTGGATGTTCTCCAGAATACTCTTGAGATATTCTATCCTTTTGATGAGTTCCCTGTACTCCTCCAGCAGCTTTTCCCTTTCCAGATTGGTCAGCCTTTGCAGGCGCATGTCCAGGATGGCCTGGGACTGGATATCAGTCAGGCCAAAAGCCCTAGTCAGTTTTTCCTTAGCCTCAGGGGGAGTTGCAGAAGAACGAATAAGGCGGACAACCTCGTCAATATTGTCCAGGGCTGTTTGCAGGCCTTCCAAAATGTGGGCCCTGTTTTCCGCCTTTTCCAGATCAAACCTTGATCTTCTTATGATGACCTCTTTTCTGTGTTCCAGAAAATGGCCCAGGATGTCCCTGAGATTGAGAAGCTGGGGTCTGTTGTTGACCACAGCCATCATATTTATGCCAAAGCTTGTTTCCAGGGCTGTGAGTTTATAAAGCTTGTTGATTATTACGTCTGGAATAGAGCCTTTTTTGAGATCAATGACAATCCTTATGCCGTTGCGATCTGATTCATCCCTGAGGTCAGATATTCCCTCTATCTTTTTTTCATTTACCAGCCCGGCTATTTTTTCAACCAGATTGGACTTGTTCTGAGCGAAAGGTATCTCTGAAATAATTACTGTATCCTGATTCTTATTGTTGGACGTGACTTCCACTTTTGATCTTATCCGAAAACTTCCACGGCCGGTTTCATAGGCTTCCCGCACACCTCTCAAATTGAAAATATATGCTCCAGTAGGAAGATCGGGTCCCTTGATAAAGGCCATAAGCTCTTTTATCCTGGCCTGTGGATTATCAAGCAGATATAAAAGACCGTCCACAATTTCACCCAGGTTGTGAGGAGGGATATTAGTTGCCATGCCTACGGCTATTCCAGAACTTCCATTGATCAGAATGTTGGGCACTTTTGTGGGAAGGACTTCAGGCTCATGAAGGGTATTGTCGTAATTGGGCCTGAAATTGACAGTATTCTTTTCAATATCGCCCAGAAACTCACCGGCAAGCCTGGACATGCGGGCTTCAGTATACCTCATGGCCGCTGGGGAGTCCCCGTCAATGGAACCAAAGTTGCCCTGACCGTCCACCAGTGGATCGCGCATATTAAAGTTCTGGGCCATGCGCACCAGTGCGTCATAAACCGCGGAGTCGCCATGGGGATGGTATTTACCAATGACATCACCAACCACCCTGGCTGACTTTTTATAGGGGCGATTGTGATAGTTGCCCAGATCATGCATGGCAAACAAAATCCGGCGATGCACAGGCTTAAGGCCGTCGCGCACATCAGGAATGGCTCTGCCAATGATTACGCTTAATGAATATTCAAGATAGGACTTCTTTATTTCCTGTTCAATAGAAATATCGTTGTTCACTGATAAGTATCTCCAACAATTATGATTAGTTTAGATATCAAGTTCAGCAACTTCCAGGGCGTTTCTCTCGATGAATTCCCGCCTGGGCTCAACTTTATCCCCCATCAGCTTTGAAAAAAGATTGTCCGCCTCCTCAGCGTCTGAAATAACGACCTTCAGCAGAGTTCTTTTATCCGGGTCCATGGTTGTGGACCACAGCTGTTCAGGGTTCATCTCACCAAGACCCTTGTACCTCTGGATATTTATTCCCTTATGGGCTGCCTCAAAAACCTTTTCCAGAAGTTCGAACACCCCCTGGACCTTTATAGATTCATCCTTGTACTGGATCACATATTTAAGGTCAGGTTCTGAAAGTTTAAGCTCCTGAAAATCATCAAAAGATTTTTTATAAATTCTGGAATTGAAAAATTCTATTCCCATTTTCACACTGTGTTCATTTTTATCGGTAAACAATAGAAAATATCTTTTTTCCGCGTCTGTTTCCTCTTTTTCCATTTCCAGCTTAAAGCCTTTGCCGCTGATAAATGACACAAATTCTGAATAATCTTCATATACAAAAGTCACAGGATGGAGTTTGGTTTTGAATTTGAGGATGGAAGTAAAGAGTTCCCTGTTAATACCCATGTTGGAAGCTTCAATGGAGTTGTCCCTGATGGATATCATCTTTCTAATGATCTTGATCATTTCCTCCCCGGAGTAAACTGTTTTATCCTGAGTGGTTATGGTTATTTCCTCGGATATTCTGGAAAGAAGATAATCGCTCATTTCCTTTTCATCACTTATATATTTTTCAAAATTACCCTTATGCACCCTGTATAGCGGGGGCTGGGCAATATATAAAAAACCCCTTTCTATGAGTTCGCGGTATTGTCTGAAAAAAAAGGTCAAAAGCAGGGTTCTTATGTGAGCTCCGTCTACGTCCGCGTCTGTCATGATCACAATCTTATGGTATCTCAACTTCTCCAGATCTGTTGTTTCATTGCCGACTCCAGCGCCCATGGCGGTAATCATGGCCTTGATTTCATTGTTTTCAAGTATCTTGTCGAACCTGGTCTTTTCAACATTGAGAATTTTACCGCGCAGGGGCAAAATAGCCTGATACTTTGGATTTCTTCCCTGCTTGGCTGAACCCCCTGCAGAGTCACCCTCAACAATAAACACTTCCGATTCTTCAGGATTTTTGCTTTGACAGTCCGCCAACTTCCCCGGCAGGGAAAAGTCTGATAATGCTCCTTTTCTGCGGACAAGATCCTTGGCCTTTCTGGCCGCTTCCCTGGCCCGGGCAGCGTCCACGACCTTTTCAATTACTATTTTCGCGTCTTTTGGATTTTCCCCAAGAAAAACCATGAGCCTTTCATAAATCACTCCTGATACATATCCGAGAATTTCACTGTTTCCCAGCTTGGTCTTTGTTTGACCTTCAAACTGTGGGTTTGGCACCTTAACGCTGAGTATGGTGGTCAAACCTTCACGAACGTCATCACCAGTCAATTTCTGCTTGAGTTTTCTGGGCAGGTCAGTTGAATTCTGGATATAGGTGTTTATGGCTCTGGTCAGGGCCTGGCGCATGCCAATCAAATGAGTTCCGCCTTCTATTGTCCTGATATTATTGGCAAAAGAAAACACTGTCTCCTTGTACCCTGTCTTGTACTGCATGACGAACTGTATAGTGACGTTATTTATCTCGCTTTCACCATAGATGATTTTGTGCAGTCCATTATCACGATTAATATTTTTGATGAAGGAAACCAGACCGCCATCATACTTGAATATATCCTTTTTCTGAATCCTTTCATCAAAAAATTCTATCCTCACGCCGCTGTTGAGGTAGGCCAGTTCTTCAAATCTTTTAGCCAGGGTTTCGTAGTCAAAGTTGACTTCTTCAAATATATCTTCATCAGGCCTGAATTTAACTGTTGTTCCCCTGCCAGACGAATCGCCCATATCCTGCAGACTGCAAACCGGGATTCCCCGTTCGAACTTCTGGAAATATTTCTTACCGTCACGTCTGACGGTCACTTCCAGATATTCGGATAAGGCGTTAACAACCGAAACCCCTACTCCATGGAGACCCCCTGAGACCTTGTAGCTGTCATTGTCAAACTTGCCTCCAGCGTGCAGAACGGTCATGACCACTTCCAGGGCAGGCCTGTTTTCCTTGAGATGCATATCCACAGGAATACCCCTGCCGTCATCAGCTATTGTAACACTATTATCCAGGTGGACGGTTATTCTGATCTGCCCGCAGTAACCAGCCATGGCTTCATCAATGCTGTTGTCTATGACCTCATAGACCAGGTGGTGCAGCCCCTTGACGTCGGTGCTGCCAATATACATGGCCGGTCTTTTTTGAACAGCGGACAGTCCTTCCAGAACCTGAATGTTTTGAGCCGTATAATCATGTTTTCCATGTTCCATCAGACTTATGCTTCCTCTTCTTCTGTATAATAGGTCTCTTCCTGAATCTCCACAGGCATGGTCACAACAAAATAATTTGGATCATCTTCACCAGTGATCATGCATGGCCTAACCTTACCAGACAGGTTCATGCTTATTTCTTCAGATGAAAAATGAGCGAGAATATCCAGTAAACTTTTTATATTAAAAACCAGTTCCTTTATATCGCCATTATATCTGCACCCAAGGACTTCATTGGCTTCCCCTGTCTCAACCGCTGTGCTGTCAATGATCACTTCATCCTCCTTGAGTTCAAATATAGCCGATTTATTGAACTCAGTACAGAAAATAAGGATTCTGTCCAGGGCGTCCATGAGTTCCCTTTTATTAACAACCAGGGATGAGTTAAGTTCATTGGAAAAAGAATTTAAAATCTGACGGTAGTCTGTAAATTCTTCAAAACTAAGTGGAAAACTAATGCTTTCCGACAGATCCTGTTTTCTGATAAAAAATCTCTCGCCGGAAATACTCAATTCAATTTCCGCAGATGAAAGCCATTTCCGAAGCTCAACAACATATTTTTTAGGTATGAGCATTCCTTCTTCAGGAACGAGGTTAAAAATATCCTCGTCCCTTATGGTATATAACCCCATATTTTCAACATTAAAGCCACAGAATTCAACTTCATTGCCAGCTTTGTTTCCTCTGGACACCTTCATGCATGTCATGGAACCCATGGTATCATCGTCACTGATGGAAAAGGATATTTTATCAATAATTTCTTTCATCAGTTCACCTGACCAGAGAACCAAATTCTGTTCAGGGAAAGGGGTCAACTCAGGAAACCAAGACTCTTCAGTGGTTGGAATTTTGTATTTCCTTTTATCCTGTTGAATAAATAAAGTATTTTTATTCTGGTCCGATTTTAAAATTATTTCTCCAGGCTTTAGCTTCCGCGCCAGATCATTGAATTTTTTTCCTTCAACCCCGACCAGACCTGATTCCAATACATTGGCGTTATATTTGCCAATGAATTCCATATTACTGTCCGTGCTCAGTATTCTAAGTTTATCATCCCCTGTTTTAAGCCAAAGGGTGCGAAGATATGCTGCACCGGCTTTTTGTGAAATTACGCTGGTCGCTTTCATTACTCCGTCGATAATATCTTCTTTGAATATTCTTAAATACATAATTATCTCCTTGTATTTATATAGGGAAGTCAAAAGTTACTAACATAATTATCATGTCTGATTTTAAGGATTTTTTAAATAAGGAATTATGAACATGGAATTCGTTTGAGGCGAACAAGATTTTTATAAGTCTTTTTTGGGAATTTTATCGATCTCTTGGAACATATATGAGAGCATATTGTTTATATCTTTGCTAACAGACTTTAATTGTTCAACTTTATTAACACTGTAAATAACAGTGCTGTGATCCCTGCCGCCAAATCTGTTTCCGATCTTGGGATAAGACCAGTTTAATTTGTGTTTGCAAAGATACATGCAAATCTGTCTGGCCTGAGAAATATTTTTTCCCCTGCTCATGGTCAGCAGGTCTTGGGCAGAATGTCCGGTTTTTGCCGAGACAAGCTCAAGGATATCTTTGAAGTCCGGACAGGGATTGTTCCCTTTTTCCTCAAATAATTTATTGAGTTTCTTTGGGGTAATGGAGCCTGAATTTTCCCGGATGGTATCCAGTTTGAGAAGAATTCCTTTAATAGATCTTATGTTATCACAATTAGTTGCAATTGTAAAAACATTGTCGCTGGAAAGTTTTATTTTATTATGCTGGCAAAATCTCTTGATAAATTTTATTCGGACATTGAGATCTGGGTTTTTGATGTTTAATGTAAGCCCTGAATTTAGTCTAACATGCAGGCTTTCTGAAAAATTTGAGTATGTTAATTTATTTCCTTTATAGGTGAATATAATTTGTTTTTTATTTTCATAAAAATGATCAATGAGTTTTTCCATCAAAATATTTAAGACTTCATCTTTTTTTATTTCATGAATATTTTCGATTACAGCTATTTCATTTTCTATTATATTATTATATATTTCTGATATATTATCTTTATTAATAAACTGATTAATCTCAAATAAATCTTTAATAAATTTTTTTTTGTTTCTTGCGTCGTTAATTATGGCATTAACAACATGTGTTTTACCTGATGAACTTTCACCGTAAATAACTATAGGATTGTATTTAATTTTTTTTGATTGGCTGATTTGTTTGCATATTGTCATAATTATCTTGTTATTATTTCCTGAAATATAATTATCAAATGTGTATTCAATGTTTTTTAACTGATTGTTGTTTTGATATATATCTTTAAATTTAATGTGACCATTTATATTATAACTTATATTACTTTTGAAAATACGCTCAACAATATTTTTTAATTCGTTTTTATAAAGTTCATATAAGTATTTATGAGGAAAATTGATTATTATCCAACCATTCTTATTGGTGAATTTTACGTGGTTAAGGATATTTTCGTGTTTTTTAACGTCTATTCCTTCACTTCTCAAAACAGAAGCCAGGTCGTCTTGATTTTGACTAACTTTACTCATATAAGCTCAAGATTGACTAGTTTAACCTTGTCTTTTAGGATATTTCTTAGAGAAGAATTATTCTTATAGGGGTTAATACCCGGAATGGAGGCCAGATGCCAAAAAAATACTCTGTTAACAAGACCATAGCCCAGATTAATAACAAAATCAGGGCAAAAAAAGCTGTTGTAGTCAATGCTCGAGAAATGACTAATTTAGTCCGATCCAAGGGTAAGGTCAAGGCTGCTTCATATGTGGATGTCGTTACCACAGGCACCTTTTCTCCCATGTGTTCCACAGGCGCTTTTTTCAATATCGGTCAGCAGCCACCAATGATTAAAACGCATAGACTCTGGCTTAACGGTGTTCCATGTTATGCAGGTCTCGCGGCTGTTGACTCATATATTGGCGCCACGGAACCGGCAGAGGATGATCCCCTGAACAAGGTTTATCCCGGCAAGTTCAAGTATGGAGGAGGACATGTTATTGAGGACCTGGTCAGGGGCAAGTCTGTTCGTCTCAAAGCTGTTGCTTATGCTACTGACTGTTATCCACGCATTTCTCTTGAGAAAGATATAACATTGGCTGAAATGCGTAATGCCTGGCTTCTTAATCCCAGAAATGCATATCAAAATTATAATTGTGCGGTAAATCTGACCAATAAGATTAAATATACTTATATGGGACCCTTAAGGGCTAATATGGGCAATATTAATTTTGCCACATCAGGTGAATTAAGTCCTTTATTCAATGATCCTTTTTTTCTCACCATAGGTCTTGGTACCAAGATTTTCCTGGCAGGAGGCGTGGGTTTTGTTTTAGGTTCCGGAACCCAGCACAACTCTTCACCACCAAGAAATGAAAGAGGAATACCAAAGCTTCCATCAGGAACCATCATGGTTAAAGGTGATCTTAAACAGATGAATCCAAAATATCTCAGAGGCATAAGCTTTGCCGGGTATGGCTGTTCCATATCAGTAGGCATTGGAATTCCAATTCCCATCCTTAATGAAGAAATCGCCTGGTTTACCGGAGTAGCTGATACTGATATTGATATGCCGGTTGTTGATTACGGGCATGATTATGGAGCAGGTAAGTCTAAGATACTGAAATACCTCACTTATGCTGAGCTTAAATCAGGAGAAGTGGAACTTTACGATAAAAAAATAGCTACAGTTCCGTTAACCAGCTATTCCATGTCCCTTGAAATCGCCGATAAACTAAAGGAATGGATAGAACAGGGGGAATTTTTATTAACCGAGTCTCAGGAAAAGATAGATTCAAACTGATGTTACTGTGAATATCGGCCTGTATAAATATCTCAAAAAAAGAGAGCCTCTGGCCATAGCTTTGTCAGGAGGAATTGACAGTTCAGCCTTGATTCTTTTTTGTCACAGCAAGCAGATACGTTATGTTGGTTTTACCCTGACTGGCCCACATATAACTGATTGTGAGATACAAAAGGTTATTGCTCTGAGAGAAAAATACAGTCTGAATCATTTTTTTTTCTATTATGATTTCAGATATAATAAAAAATTAATAATCAATTCCAAAGACAGATGCTTTTACTGCAAAGCAGATCTTTTATCGGGTCCGACAAATTTTTTTTCCTCCACTCATACTCTTATCGACGGTACTAATTACACTGACTCTATTGGTTTCAGACCAGGCATGAGATCATTGAAGACTCTGGGAATTATATCACCCTTTGCCCAATTACAAATTAATAAAGGGGAAATCATTCATCTTGCCAGACAATTAGGCTTGATTGCGGGCGTAAGTGATTCAAGATCCTGTATTCTGGCCAGATTTAATTATGGGGTTTATCTTGATGAGAAGCTTGTGTTGCGAATCAGGAAAGCAGAGGATTATCTGCTTGAGAAGGGTCTTACAGGATTCAGGCTTCGTGTGCTTGGCTGGAAAGAATATCTGCTGCAGGTTGATGTTGAGCAGGAAATCATGTTCAGGCAGATTCAATCAGGTTTTGATCAACTTTCCCGCCAGCTGGACCTGTATCCCTGCAATGTTCAGGTTAGGCCATTTGCTGAGATAACAGGTTATTATGATTTAAATTTTCATTAAGGATAAATAAAATGAGGTAACTATGCACGAAGTAAGTTTAAACCAGGTCATCAGAGATTATTTGTCCGGTGATCAGATTGAGCTCACTACTTATGAAGATATCAGGCAGGCTATTGCCAGGCTTTTGGTCGAAGATAAAAATTATCCTCCTCAAAATATCAAGCCCAGATACAAGCTTGAACTTGATATTGGCAAAGATAAATATTCAGTTCAGATTGATTTTGTAATTTATTATATGGACAGGCCTGTTCTGATCCTTGCGTTCTGTCCCGGAGCTGTATCCACCTATATTACGCAATATACATGTCTTGCAAGAATATTTCCGGATTCTCCTGTGCCTTTTGTTGTGATTACTGACAGCAAGGACGCTGCGTTGATTGATGTAAGGAATAAAAAGGAAATATGCAGAGGATTTAACTGCATCCCCAGGTGGAATGATCTGATGGAAATGGCTGATAAGGCAGATCCTTTTACTATTCCTCAGGAACGGGTGGAAAAGGATAAAAGGGTGGCTTATGCCATGTTCGCATTAAGTGATATATGTTGTTCGTCGGATTGTGTCACTGGTTGACAAGACACCGCTGACTGGAAGGAATACCGTTTTATTTTAAAGTTCTTATTCGTCAGCTATTCCCATTGATTTATCTCAGGAATTTTCATGGTGTTTATTGCATTGATCAGTTCATTTTTATTCGCGGCAGCCGTGCCTATCTGACCGACAACAATGCCAGCGGCAAAGTTTGCCAGGATACATCCGGCCTCCAAGTCAATGCCAGCCTCCAGACACATGCCCAGAACTCCGATTACTGTATCTCCTGCCCCGGTTACATCAAATACTTTTCGCGCGCTTGTTGTTATATGGATTATTTCTCCATTATCCTTGAAAAGCACCATGCCTTCCGGACCCATGGTTATCAGCAGGTTGGCGGATTGATTTTTTTGAATAATCTTTTTCCCTGCTTTAATTATATCTTCTCTGGTCTCAATAAGCTGTCCACTCCCCTCCCGAGCTTCATTCTTGTTGGGGGTCATGATATAAATATCCTGATATCTGTTAAAATTCTTATTTTTAGGGTCAATAATTACTTTTCTGTTTTTTATCATGCTCAGGGTATGGTCATTAATTAAACCTTTCCCGTAATCAGAGACGATCACATAGCTGCCAGCCTGTGTTGATGCATAAATATCTTCCAGAGCTTTAAATTCTCTGCTGCTCAGAGGTGTAAGACTTTCCATGTCAACCCTGACAATTTGCTGGCTGTTGCCCATAACCCTGGTTTTAAGAGTGGTTTTTCTTTCGCTGGAGAAATAAATACCCCCTTTGATTTTCTCTTGTTGCAGGAGCTGTTCAATTTGTTCACCATACTTATCATCTCCCACCACTCCAACCAGATAAGGTTCAGCCCCCATGGACCTGATATTTCTGGCCACGTTGGCAGCCCCTCCAAGACAGTATGTTTCCTTTTCAACATAGACCACTGGCACTGGTGCTTCAGGAGATATTCTGGTCACTTCTCCCCACTGGTAGTGATCCAAAATGATGTCCCCCACTATCACAACAGTTTGTTTGTTTATCTTGTCTAATTTTTCTAAAATTGTTTTTTCATGCATTGTGCTGGCCTTAAGGTTATCCAAGAATTTTTAAAAAATCCTGCAATTGCTTTTCATTGCTGTAGTTGATTACCAGCTGTCCTTTTCTGGCTGTTCCCTTAAGTTTTACCTGGAGATCCTTGTTTATTTTCTGTTTCACCAATTCACTCACCTTGCTGGCCAGCTCTATTTCATCCGGCTCACTCTTCTTTAGTGACTTCTTTGGAGTGTTCCATGATTTTATAAGGTTCTCGGTTTCCCTCACAGACAGGTTTTTTTTGATGATTTGATCAGTCACCCGGACCATGGCTTCCTGTTCCTTTAGTCCCAATATTGCCCTGGCGTGTCCGGCGGTTATCAGATTATCCTGGATATGCTTCTGAATATAGTCAGGAAGGTTTAACAGCCTCAGGGTGTTTGCCAGATGAGACCGGCTTTTTCCAATATTCTCCGCCAGTTCTTCCTGGTTCACATTTAACGCGTTTTTCAATCGATCAAGGGCTCTGGCCTGTTCCATGATATTCAGATCTTCCCTCTGCAGATTCTCAATCAAGGCAATGGCCAGGGCCTCGGCATCGCTGTAATTCCTTACAATGGCAGGAATTGTATTCAATCCAGCATTTATACTTGCCCTCCATCTTCTTTCGCCAGCAATGATTTGGTATTGACCCTGCTCGTTTTTTCGGACCAGTATTGGTTGAAGAACTCCCTGTTTCCTGATGGAAGCGCTCAGTTCCTGAATTTTTTCGTCATCAAACCTGCTTCTGGGCTGATTTTTATTGGGCACAATCTTATTGATGCTGATGCTGGAAATATCAGTGGCCTTAGAAGTTTCCTCGTAAAAATCAGGCTTGATCAGGGCGTCCAGTCCTTTCCCCAGACCTTTATTTTGGTTTTTCATTTTTGAATCCTTTTTTTGGATAATCTATTGTTTTGACAATTCATGGTTTGTTCTTAATAATAACAATTGAACAAAGGAGGATATAAATGTTTAATAATAAGGAAGTCCAACCCCTGTATAATGAAACCGGCAACTTGCAAGGCGTGTTTATCACTGCGACCAAATGGTTTGAATGCGAAAAAGAGCTGGAATCCATACTTTTTTCACAACAGGAAAAACATTCAAGCCTCAGGTCAGAACCTAAAGCTGAGCCCATAAAAGACTGGGATAGTTTCCTTTCTTACTGGGACTTTAACTACCCTGTAGAAAAAATTGTCAAATGCGATAATTGCGGAGCCTACACTGATGACTGGACTCTGGATGATCCGAAAAAATTCAGGCTAAAGGCAGCCAACCTGGGAGGGATGGTTTCTTTTTTATGTGTTGAATGTCAACACAGGGTCACCAAGAAACATTTCAAGGATCACATCCGTTACGAATGCACACCATTCACCTGCAAGGTTATATAAAAATCATAGTTCCAGTCAGTATTTTCTTTCCGCGTACTCTTTGCAAAAATGAAGGAGTACGCGGAAATCCCCACAACGGATCAGATTCTATTTGCTTTTTCTGACCACTTCCTTTGCCAGTTCAAGGTAGGCCTGGGATCCTGTTGATCTTATATCATAAGATATGGCCGGCTTTCCATGGCTTGGCGCTTCAGACAGCCTCACATTTCTGGGGATCACAGTTTTCAGGACCATTTCTTTAAAGTGGTTCCGGACTTCCTGGGCCACCTGGTGAGACAGCCTGTTTCTTTTGTCAAACATTGTGAGCAAAACCCCTAAGAGTTTAAGTTCGGTGTTCAACCTTTTTTTTACCAGCTCGTATGTTTTCAGCAGGTGGGCGATACCTTCAAGGGCGTAATATTCACACTGAAGAGGGATAAGCAATTTTTTCCCGGCGCACAAGGCGTTAATGGTCACGATCCCCATGGATGGGGGGCAATCCAGTATTACATATTCAAAGTCGTTAAGCTTGCCTTTTATCAGGTTGAACAGAACATATTCCCTGTTTTCTTTGCCAATCAGTTCAATTTCCGCTCCCACTAAATCTTGAGAGGATGGGATAATTTTCAGGTAACTGAGTTCTGTATCGTATATCAGGTCCTCCAGCCCGCAGTCTCCGCAAAGACCCTGGTATATCCCCCGGCTGATGTCATTTCTGTCCAGACCTAATCCACTGGTGGCATTACCCTGGGCATCACAATCAATCACAAGGACCTTTTTCTCCATGACAGCTATGGAAGCAGCAAGGTTTATGGCGGTGGTGGTTTTGCCAACTCCACCCTTTTGATTTGCTATAACAATTACATTATCCAATTTTCCCCCTGGGCTGAGCAAAAAGTTTCACGTGAAACATTTGTTGTGAAATTTTTTAAGTGAAAAGCGTTAAAAACACAAGAAAGAGTTTTTTGAGTCAAATCAGTTAATGCTTATTTTTATAATGTTAGAACAAAAAAAAATTTAATAGAGAGGAATAATGAAAGTAGAAACAGGTTAAAACTAAAGTATTTCCTTGACTTTAAGAACAGAGTGATATTACCAGCTCACATTTAAGGGCAAAAAATCAGAAAGCCTGAGCAGCCTGACCTGGCTGATTTCAGAAAAATTTATAAAAAAATGGTCAGCCGGTAATAATTTCTGCCAGATATTGCTTAACCTCAATCCAATTAATGTCCGACTGATTTATGAGCAAAGTATTTGATGTCATCATTGTAGGAGGTGGCCCAGCTGGAGCAACTGCCGGGCTGGTTCTTGCGCGTAAGGGACTTGATGTATTGATCCTGGAAAAGAAAAATTTTCCAAGATTCAAGCTTTGTGGCGGGATGTTGACCAGAAAAGTCCTTGAGTTTGGCCAGAGCATCCTTCCAGGGTTTCTGTCGGTAATGGAGTCAAGGGGAATCATTGAGAAAAAAATAGACACTTATGCCATTAAAACAGCGGATAGTCTCTTATACCAGGGTAACGCCCGTCACCCGTTTATCTTGGTCAATCGCGAAAAATATGATTATCTCTGGATGGAACAGGCGCTAGAGGCTGGAGCTAAAGTGGTCGTTGACCGAGTTATCCGGGTAGATATGCAGGACTCCCGCGTAATTACCTCAGCTGGAGAAAAATATCAGGGAAAATTCATCATTGGCGCTGACGGTAGTGGGAGCCGAATTCGAAAGGCCCTGGCTCAGAAAAATATTGTTCAGCCTCCACGGTCAGAAAATTCAGCCATGGCTCTGGAAACATTTGTAAAAAGAGAAGCAGGCACCTTCATGGATTACCCGGAATTATTTCTTGGTCTGGTGAGGGATGGATATGCCTGGTCATTTCCTGGCAGCAGACTTCAGGTGGTTGGAATCTGTTCATCCAGGACAAAGAACGGCCGGGAACTGAAAAGCAGATTAATGGGGATGCTTGCCAGACAGGGAGTGGCAAATCCTGAAGAATATAAAATTCAGGCCCATGTCCTGCCTTACGGAGATTACGAAAAAAAACCAGGATTCAAAAATGTGTTGCTCATCGGGGACGCTGCAGGACTTGCCGAACCCCTTCTTGGGGAGGGAATTTATTACGCACATGTTTCTGGAAGCCTCTCAGCCGGAGCAGTTCTAAATTGCATGAACAAAACAGACCAAAGCAGTGAAATTTACGCTCGTTCTCTGGCCAGAGTTATAAGCAGCATGCGCAAAAGACTTCTCTTCCGAAAGATGACCCTGGGAATGCCGCCAGCTCTGGCTGAGCTGGCCTTCAGATTTCTGCTTCCTTTAATCGCTCCTGCACTGGAAGACAGGGTACATGGTAAGCATTTAAGGCTCGTCAGCTAAAAATGAAAGCCATGAATTGTTTGCGGTCTTGAACTGAATGAGTCATAGAAAAGCTCCACGCATGCCTATAACCTTCCGAACTTTCTATATAAATCCTCTTCGATGTTGGGCGGTACAAGTCCATGGATATCACCTCCCAGCCTGGCCACGTCCTTGATCAGGGTCGAACTTATATAAAGCCATTTGTAATCAGTCATGAGGAAAACAGTTTGAATACCTCTATCAAGACGACGATTCATGAGAGCCATCTGGAATTCATATTCAAAATCAGCCACAGCCCGCATCCCCCTCAGAATAGCCGATGCCTTTTGAGATTTGACATAATCCACAAGCAGCCCCTCAAATCGTTCAACCTTTACCCTGGGCTCGTCTCTGAAGGCCTTGCGTGTCATGCTGACCCTTTCATCAAGGGAAAAAAGAGGAGCCTTGGGCGTATGAAGGGCTACTGCCACGATAATTTGATCAAATATGATCAGCCCGCGTCTGACCAGGCTGATATGGCCATTGGTGAGGGGATCGAATGTTCCAGGATAAACAGCTGTTTTTAATTTTTTGTCCATATAAGTATCCTTGTTTGGCCGAAGTTCTTGTCTTTAATCAATTCCAGATCAGCATGAAACTGAGGTTCAAAGCTGAGTTGTCTTTCAATTTCAACGCATACCAATCCATGCCGGCTTAACAGGTTTGATCTCAGCAGAGTGTCCAGGGCGGGTCTGGCTAAGTCTCTGCCATAGGGGGGATCAATAAATACAAGGTCAAATGATCGGTGTATTCGCTTGCCTAAAAACAACAAAGCATCGGTGTTTATAACCTGCGCCTTGAGTGGATTAATATTAAACGTGGAAATATTGTGATTGATAATCAAACATGCTTTGGCGCTCCTTTCAATAAACAGAACAGACTTTGCTCCACGACTCAGGGCTTCAAAGCCCAGAGAGCCGCTTCCGGCAAATACGTCCAGTGCTTCTGCTTCAGTCCATTGGATAGCCATGGACTCCAGCATGGAAAAAAGAGATTCTCTGACCTTGCCGGTAGCTGGCCTGTATCCGGGCCCGGTCATTGTTTTTATTATCCGGCCCTTATATTGTCCGGCGATAATTTTCATTAAATACCAGAGCTTTTAGCTTCTGACTTGTCTTTAGTATCCACAGAAGCTATGAGCCTTGACAAAATGGTTCCAGCCTCCAGGGCCTCGTCCCTGATATCCACCTGGTCGCTCCAGCCCATTTGATTGAGCAGGTCCTGGTTTCTTCTGAGCAGTTCAACTTTGTTTTCAAGTTCTGACAGAACATAATTCCAATTGACCTTGTAAGCTGCACTTTCAGGATCGATCCTGGCCTCAAAACGCCTGTCTGGCTTGAGCAGGCATTCCTCCAAATAATCAGGGATATGAACTTCATGGCCGAATTTTTCCCGGATAAGCCGGGCCAGGATCTTCTGGTTTTCATACTCACCATGTGTCAGAAAAACTTTCATCCCATGGTTCTGAAAATAGGAAAGCCACTCCAGAATCTGACTTTGCCCGGCGTGGGCTGAAAATCCGTTTATAGTAAATACACGGGCGTTTACAGCAAGTTCTTCTCCTAGGATCCTGATCATTTTCGCGCCGTCAACAATCTTTCGACCAGGGGTTCCTTTGGCCTGAAAACCAACGAATACAATGCTGGCCCCTTTTTTCCAGATATTGTGCCTCAAATGGTGCTTGACCCTTCCAGCGTTGGCCATTCCACTGGCAGAGATAATTATGGCCGGTCCTTTATAAGTGTTAATACTCATTGAATCCCTGGGAGTTTCAGTGAGTCTCAGACCGGGAAGGCGCAAAGGGTCCTCCCCAGATTTGAAAAAACCCCTGGCATGAGCGTCAAAATACCGGTAATGCTTACTGAATACTTGAGTCGCCCTGATTGCAAGGGGACTGTCCAGAAATACGGGCAGGTCACCTGGCAGGCGGCCTTCTTTATGCAACAGATACAAAGAAAAAAGTATCTCCTGGGTCCTTTCCAGGGCAAAGGCAGGGATTATGACCTTCTGACCCTGCTGATAGCTGTAGTTTATGGCCTCCAGGAGTTCTTCCCTGCTCTGATCCTCGTCCTTATGATCCCTGTTGCCGTAAGTGGATTCCAGAAAAAGAAAGTCTGCCGTCTCTGAATAGCTGGGGTTTCTCATCAAAAGCTGTTCAGGCCGACCAAGATCTCCTGAAAATACCAGCTTAACTTTTTTGTTATCTCCCTCATTCACTCTGATTTCAATTATTGAGGATCCCAGGATATGCCCCGCATCCTTGTACAAGACATTCACTCTTTCGTTTGGAGTAAACTCTTCATTATATTCTATATGCTTCAAGAGCTTCAAGGTTTTGTCCACGTCAGCCTGGGTATAAAGGGGATCCATTGAGGCATTCCCGTGTCTTGCCTGCTTTTTGTTTTTCCATTCAGCTTCCATCTCCTGGATATAGGCGCTGTCTTTAAGCATGATCTCCAAAAGATCAATTGTTGGTGAGGTAGCAAAAACCCTGCCTTTGAATCCTTTTTTGACCAGTCTTGGCAGAAGTCCGCAGTGATCGATATGGGCGTGGGTAATCATTACGAAATCCAATTTCTCAGGCCCGTAAACATCCATGTTCCAGTTTCTTTTCTCGATTTCGCTGTTACCCTGATGCAAGCCGCAGTCAACTGCGAATTTGAGCCCGTTGACTTCTATAATATAGCATGAACCTGTTACTCCCCTGGCTGCACCCAAAAATCTGACTTTCATATTATTCCTTTGGTTAACTTGGTTTTGTGAACAAAAAACATGTTCAACAAGGACTTTTTATGCTGTTGCCTGGGAACATGCATGCGCGTGGGCAATCTGGTTGAATAAAAAAACTGACAATTTTCCCCATGACCCCTGAGAATTGCCGCTTTTCAGCCGGATCAGGAAAAAGATTTAAAAATTATTGTTACAGTCATTGCTGTGGTATTAATAATCAGCTTATATTCACCTGGGAGGTGCTGACTGCTGGAAGCTCAACAACAAACGCAGTGCCTCTGGGTTTATTGCTTTTAACCCGGACATAACCTCCATGATCGGAAACAATGGATTTGACAATGGCTAATCCAAGGCCGGTACCTTCCTTTTTGCTGGAATAATAAGGTTCAAACATCCTGGCTCTTTCTTCAGAACTGAGTCCTGGTCCATTATCAGCAATCTGGACAAAAATCCTTCGTAGCTGCTGGTCATAATCCGCGCTGATGGAGACAACTCCATTGTTTGCAGAATCCAATGCTTCAGAAGCGTTGAGCAGCAGGTTTAAAAATGCCCTTTTGAGAGCTTCGCGGTCAAAGTTGAACTCAGGGAGGGGGGATAAAAATTGCAGGTCCCAGGCAATATTTCTGTGACTCTGCATGAACACCGAAACCACCTCTTCCAACAATGTATCCAACTGGTCAGCCTTGAGTTTAATCTCTGGAAGTTTGGCAAAGGCAGAGAACTCCCTGACCATCTGCTGAAGGTTTTCAACCTGCCTGACAATCAGCTGGGTACTCTGGATAAATGAAGGATCATTTATCTGATGGTTGAACTTTTTTTCCAGACGCTGAGCAGATAGCTTGATGGGAGTCAGGGGGTTTTTGATCTCATGGGCTATTCGTTTGGCAACCTCACGCCAGGCTGCCAGACGCTGCATTTTTTCCAGCTCGGTAATATCTTCAAAAACCGCAACAATTCCGTAGTTATCACCTTTTTCGCCCTTTAATATTACCGCGTTAACGAGTATTTTGACCATCTTGCCATGCACATCAATATCCAACTGTCTTTGCCACTGTGATTCGGGAAGATCGCTGAGCTGGTGAAGCACGTCTTTGATCAGGGCTCCATATTCGCCACTTACCAGGTCCAAGGGGTATTTGCCCAGGACTTTTGTGCTGTCCAGGCCCAGAATAAACTCCGCAGCCTTGTTTACCGTGGTGATCTTGCCGTCCTGATCAATGGAGATTACTCCGGCTGTGATATTATCCAGGACAACCTCCATATATCTGCCCCTGGCTTCAAGCTCTTCATTCTGTGCTCCGAGACGCTGATTGACCTGGGTAAGGTTGTGCTTTGAATTTTTCAGATCCATGGCCATCTTATTGAAAGATCTTACCAGAAGACCCAACTCGTCATGGGAATGGTCTTCCAGTTGCACGTCAAGGTCACCCCTGGCTATTCTCTGAGTCCCTTGAGCCAGAGCCATGACCGGCTGGGATATTTCCCTGGAAAGTTTAAATCCATACCAGATAGAGCCAAAGATAATCAGCAGGGTGATTACAGCAAGAAGGGTGTAAAGAGCCGCTGTTAACGGGTACTTGATAGTTTCCATCTTTCTGTATTCCTCAAGTCCCTGGACAATTCCCTCAAGTCTGGCCAGCAGTCCGGGTTCAACCTTTTGTCCCACTACCAGAAAACCAGTTCTGGCGTTGTCAACAGGGAGGACTCCAATGACCAGGTCCCCTGTTTCGCTGGGCCACAGTCCTGTCCAGTAAACCGGTCGTTCCAGAAGGTTGGACCATGGAATGCTTTCTTTGACCTGAGGCCAGCTTTCTTCCCACTCAGGACCGGCAAACCAGTTTTGTTCTCTGAGGGTGGGGCTGACTACACCCATCAGGGTGAGATCGTGCTCGCTGCTTTTCTTTTCTTGAAGAAAAGTCTCCATGGCACGACCACCCCATAAAAACTCATTTTGGCGGATCTGGTCCAGGGTTGATTCGGCCCTGACTTCCAGGCCTTTTTTTACGGAATTATAAAAAAGCTGGCCCACCTCGAGGGCCTGGGTCATGGAACTGGCCACCTGTTCCTTGAACCAATAGTCAACGGATGTCTGCACAAAACGGACGGCAATGAAAAACATGAGCAGGACAGGCACGATAGACATGGATACAAAGCCCAGCACCAGACGGGTTCTAAGCTGTGAACCCAGGACTTTTCGCCTGCGTTCAATGATAAGCTTGAACACATTTCTGACTACAAGAAACAGGATAACCAGCAGAAGGATAAAATTGAGATTGAAAAACGCCAGAAAGAGGTAAGAATCAGCACCAAAAAACCTCAGTTCTATCCAGGTAAGCATTCCAATAAGACCACCCGCCCCAAGCACAAGAAAAAAATCCCTTTGTTTTTTTTTCTTTTCTCTGAGCTGCAGGCTTGAAATAGACGTGTTTGTCTGATCTGTCATAACTTTGTTAAAAAAAGGGAGTCTTGTCCCTTTGATCTGTTTCTGAAAATCTCAAAAATTGATTTTTAAAGATTTAGTCCGCGCCAGGTATTGATGTAATTCATGGTCAAAGTGAAAACTCCATGTCATAACGGATTGACCTGGCCAGATCCCAGGACCAGAAAAAAAGAGTTCTTTTTATCCACTTGGGAACCCCCTTGGATATGAGCTTAACCTGTATTCTGACCACATACTTTTGACCCGGCTCCAGCTTTTCAAGAGGAACAAGTTCCACTTTCATTTCGTTGAACTGATCAAGGAAGTCAATTTCTTCGAAATTGTTCAGGCTTATTGTTTGATGGGGGAAAAGTATCTTGTAGTCCCCTGACAATAGATCCTTTTCAAGTCCAACCTCAATTTCCGTGCCCGCAAGAGTCACGTCCCAGATAAGAGCTCTGTTTCGCAACAGACTGACATCGCAAAGCAAAGCAACCTTGGAGCCATTGTCCAAAGCTGTTTTGATTTTTTCAAAGTTTTCAATTTCTATGGAAAACCTGGCCATGAGCTTATCCCCGTAAGTATCGATGATGAAACTTGAAAGATCCAGACGCTGGGAACCGGCTTCCTTTACAGGGGCCAGCAAAAGAACCAAGGCCATGGTAAGCATTATAAATAAGTGTTTTTTCATTAGCTGAGTTTGATTATGATAAGAAGTTTTGGTTAAGCCAGCATATCAGCCATGGTATAGAGCCTGCCGGATTTTTTTCCGGCCATCCACTTGGCAGCACGAAGGGCACCCTGGGCAAAGGTTTCCCTTGAATGGGCCCTGTGGGTCACCTCGATTCTCTCTCCCGGTCCAAAAAAGTAAACAGTATGCTCACCTACCACGTCGCCACCCCTTAAAGTCTGAATCCCGATGTCATTCTGTTTTCTCTCGCCGATAATCCCTTTTCTTGCGAATACGCCATGTTCTTCCAGATTCAGTCCTTTGGAGTCAGCCAAAACCTGAGCCAGCTTAATGGCTGTGCCAGAGGGAGCATCTTTTTTGAATTTATGATGTATTTCCATGAGCTCCAGATCGTACCTGTCACCTAGAAGATTGAGAAGCTCGGGCAGTAATCTTAACAATACATTAATACCAACACTCATATTGGGAGCCCAGAAAAGAGGATTTTCCCTGGCCAGTTTTTCAAGCTGGTCAAGCTGATCACGAGTGAATCCGGTGGTTCCCATAACAGCCGCGGCGTTGTTTTGAGAGCATTTCAGCGCCACATCCATGCTGGCCTCAGGGGATGTAAAATCTATGACTACACATTTACCTGTCTTCAGGATAATGTCAGAAAGATCACTCCCAAAAGGACAATCATATTTTTCCAGATCCTGCAGCCTGTCTTTTTTTTCAACAACCCCGGCAAGCTCCAGAGAGGTGTCTTCCTGAACCAGACGGGCAATAGTACTGCCCATGCGACCCTTGACGCCAGTTACAATTATTTTGATATTCATTGGGTGCTCCTTTCTAAAATTCATTTTCTTTATCAATCAATTCCAAAAAATCCTTCTGTCCAATAATCCGCAAACCTAAATCCCTTGCCCTGGCCAGCTTGGAGCCGGGCTTTTCCCCGGCAACCACGTAATCAATATTTTTTGAAATGGAATTTACAATTTTGCCCCCTTGTAATTCAACCAGCTCTTTGGCTTTGTCGCGAGTTAAATCCGCAAGGGATCCGGTAAAAATAAACTTTTTATTCCTGAGGGGCATTTTATTCAGGGATTCAGGCCTGCTCACCGGCCACAAGCCCAGCCGCTTGAATTCATACATTAATTTTTTGTTTTCCTTGATACTGAAGAACCTGACAATTGATGAAGCCACTTCAGGCCCGATATCTTCCAGGGTTTGCAGCGAAGATTCATCAGCCCCTGCCAGTTCTTCAATATCACGAAAGTGCCTAGCAAGGGTTTTGGCTGTTTGTTGTCCAACGTGTCTGATGCCCAGAGCGAATATGAGTCTGGGCAGGGTTGCCTTTGTCCTGGATTTGGCAATGGAATCAAGGAGGTTGCCGGCTGATTTTTCACCCATGCGTTCCAGGTTGAGCAGGTCTTCTTTTTGGAGCCGGAAAATATCAGTAAATTTTGTAATCAACACATGCTTTACAAGTATTTTAATCCATTTTTTCCCCAGGCCTTCAATATCCAGGGCGTTGCGACTGACAAAATGAATAAGTCCCTGCTCCAGCCTGGCCGGACAGGAAAGATTGACACAGCGCCAGGCAACTTCGTTTTTTATCTTTGTAACCGGACTCTGACATGAAGGACAGGTATCCGGGAAAAGGAAAGATTTTTCCTGTCCGGTTCGCTCTTCCTTAAAGGGTCTGACCACTTCCGGGATTACGTCACCTGCTCTTTGCACAAGGACCATATCCCCGATTTTCAGGTCTTTGGCCTTGACCTCATTCTCATTATGCAGACTTGCCCTGGATACCATGACACCGCCCACATTAACCGGAGCAAGATAGGCTACAGGGGTTAATACGCCGGTCCGGCCCACCTGAATCCTGATTTGTTCTAGTCTGGTTTTTTCCTGAGAGGCCGGGAATTTAAAAGAAATTGCCCACCGGGGGTTTCTGGCTGTATGTCCCAGCCACTCCTGCAAGAGTATATCGTTGACTTTGATTACCAGTCCATCAGTATCAAAAGGACTGTCAAGCCTGCCCAGGGCCTGTTCATGAAAATATTGCTCGATTTCATTGAGATCCCTGCATATTTTTCCATTTGGAACAGTGGCTATTCCAAGTTTTCTCAGCCTGTAAGAAATTTCATTCTGGGATTCCCAGCGGGTTTTCTCTCTAAAGCGGATAAGGCCAGAGCCGTAAGCAAAAAAATAAAGAGGCCTGGAAGCGGTTATTCTCGAGTCAAGCTGACGCACTGAACCTGCAGCGGCATTTCTTGGATTCGCGAATATCTTTTCACCCTTTTGTGCTTTTCTAGAATTGAGTTTTTCAAATTCCTTTTTAGGAATGACTACTTCTCCTCGGACTTCAAGATATTCCGGTGCTTCTTGCGGGCTGATAAGGCTAAGGGGCAGATTCCTTATGGTTTTAATGTTGGCTGTCACGTCTTCACCGATGACTCCGTCACCTCTGGTGGAGGCTGCAGCAAAAAAGCCGGATTCGTAAATTATCTCCACGGCCAGTCCGTCCAGCTTGGGCTCAACCCAGAAACTGAGGTTATTTTCAGGCGCCTGCTTCCTGATCCTGTCAATAAATGAACTGACTTCCTCAATGGAAAAGCAGTTTTCAAGCCCGTACATGGGAATGGAGTGTGTTCTGGGTGAAAATGCTGGAGCAGGATCGCCGCCGACCTTTTTAGTGGGCGATGCTGGGTGGTCAAATTGAGGATATTGTTCTTCCAGGGACAAAAGTTCTTTGAATAGCAGGTCATACTCAGGATCACTGATCTCAGGATCATCAAGAACATAATAGCGGTGATTGTGATATTCAATCATGCGCCTTATCTCTTCAATCCTGCTTTTCACTTTCAAGGAATCATTGTGCATTCAGAAATACCTGGATAATTGACTCTCAAGATCATTGATTCATAAACAATGATTAATAATTTTAAGCCCTTATCTGTCCGTTGCCAAATACCACAAACTTGGCGCTGGTAAGTTCCTTCACTCCCATGGGGCCATAGGCATGCAGTTTGGACGTGGAAATGCCTATTTCCGCTCCCAGCCCGAATTCTCCACCATCATTGAACCTTGTGGATGAATTTATAAACACCGCTGACGCGTCCACCTCCCGGAGAAATCGCATGGCTCTGGAATAGTCACTGGTGAGAATAGCTTCAGAATGGTTGGAACCGAATCTTTCAATATGATCCTGGGCCTGGGACTGGCTGTCTACAACCTTAACAGCCAGTTTGAGAGACAGGAATTCAAAGCCCCAATCCAGTTCAGTAGCCGGTAAAGCCGTATCTCCAAGCATATACAGTGAATTTTCACAAGCCCTGAATTCCACGCCTGCCTGTCCGAGTTTATGAGCAACCATGGGCAGGAAAATACCTGCAATATCTCTATGGACCAGCAGACATTCAAGGGCATTGCAGACACCAGGCCTCTGAACTTTGGCATTGTAAATAATTTCAAGGGCCTGGTTTAGATCAGCGTCCTTATGCACGTATATATGACAAACCCCCTTATAGTGCTTTAAAACCGGCATGGTCGCATCGCTGACAACGGCTCTGATCAGACCTTCTCCGCCTCTGGGGATCACCACATCAATATATTCATCCAGCTTAAGCATTATCCTGACAGCTTCCCGTTCTTTTGAAGGCAACGTGGTAACGCCTTGTTCAGGCAGACCTGAATCTTTTAATGCCTGGGATATGAGACTGGACAGGCATTGGTTAGAATTGTAAGCTTCAGATCCCCCTCGAAGTATGACCGCGTTGCCCGCCTTGAGACAGAGTATGGCCGAGTCTATGGTTACATTGGGTCTTGATTCATAAATTATGGCCACAACTCCCAGAGGAATTCTCATCTGTCCCACCATTATCCCTGAAGGCCTTGGGCTTATTTTTTCAATGGCGCCAACAGGGTCAGCCATGGCAGCCACCTCTTCACAAGCGCTGGCCATGGACTCAATGGTACTGGGGGTAATTTTCAGTCGCTCAACTCTGGCCTCATCCAGGTTATTCTGCAAAGCCTCATCCAGGTCAATCCTGTTAGCCTCAAGTATTTGCTTTTCACTGGACCTTAAAATCATGGCCAGACTGATAAGGGCCTTGTTTTTCCTGCCTGACTCGGTCCTGGCCAGAATTCTGGATGCCTGCTTTGCCCCGGCAGCTGTTTGGATGACACTTTGCTCTAGGTTCATTTAATTTCCTCCAATATTCCGGCTTGCCAACCGGTCAATGCGTTATTAAATCTTTGTTCTGAACTCCAGTATTGCGGTATTTATCATTTAGTTTCTGCTCATCTGAAGAGAGCCCTAATATTTCTGAACCAGAACCACTCCCATAATCAGAAAGGCAACCCCCAGGACACGCCACATGTTCACAGGCTGGACAGGATAACCAATCAGGCCGAAATGGTCCAGAATCAGGGAAGCCGCCATCTGAGCGGCCACCAATGAAGCCAGAAGAGTGACCGCACCAAGCTTTGGAGCCAGAATAATTGTTGTGGTCACGAAAAAAGCGCCCATCAGTCCTCCTGTCCACAGCCAAAGGGGCAGCTTGGACAATGATACCGGACCGGGCAAGGGCACGCGCAATAGAAGGCATACGGTTGCCAGGGCAATGGTCCCAACACTGAATGAAATAAAAGCCGCCAGAAATGGAGTTTTCAGGTGACTTCCCAGTATGGCGTTAACTCCAGCCTGGACAGGCATCATTATCCCAGCGGCCAGCGCTAAAATAATATAAAACAATCTCATATGGTTTCATCCTGAAACTGAAATGAAAACGCATGGCCGCACATAGCGGAAACAAGAGGCCACATTAAAAAAACTATTCATCCCAAGGATCAGCAGGGGCTGTTTTTTTCTGGGGTTTTGCGCGAAGAGAAAAGCCTGACCATAACAGCAACAGCTGGACAATGGACTTTTTCATACAGTTTCAATAGAATCAAGTAAACCTTTCATTGTTGAGAAAACACAGCAATTCAATATATCTTTATGATAACATAATGAAAACATTTATTTTTGACCTCGACAACACCCTTTACCCACAGTCCTTAAACGTCTTTGGCCTGATCGATAAAAGGATCAACAGGTATATGCGTGAAAAGCTGAATATACCCGAAGATGAAGTTGACTCCTTGCGCAGGAGTTACTGGAAAATCTACGGTGTAACCCTGAATGGCCTGATGATTAATTACAATGCTGATCCTGAAGATTATCTCGAGTTTGTCCATGATGTTGAATTGAACCATATTTTAAAACCCAACCAAAGGCTCAGAAGAGCTCTGCAAAATATTAACTCCAGCAAGGTCATCTTTACCAACGGCTCAACCCGGCATGCTGAAAACGTTCTTTCTGCCCTGGGTATTGAGGACATGTTTCAAGAAATCTTTGATGTACGGGTGGCCTCCTTCAAACCAAAGCCTTTTCCTGAACCCTATTTAAAAATTCTGGATATCATGAATATTCATGGCCAGGACTGCGTAATGGTCGATGATATCCCTGAGAACCTCAAAACCGCTAAGGATCTGGGCATGAAAACAATACTCATAGGCAGGGACAATGGTCATGAATACATAGACTATTGTCTGGAAAAAGCCTGTATCATCGGTGAGATGGCAGATTCAGAGATATAGGCAGCAAGATGATTGATATCAGGGAAAAGATATCCGGCAATGTTTTGTTTGATAATTTTACCAGATCAACAGGAGTCCGGACCTCTGAAGGATCAGAAGCAGTGCATGGAGTGGTTTATGAAGGCTTATTTTATCCAGGATAACTACCCTGAACAGTATTGTCACTGTTATGGATGTGGCAGTAAAAATAAACAGGGGCTGAGAATAAAAAGCTATTGGGATGGAAAGAAGGCAACAGCCAGGTTCAACCCTGGTCCTCATCATATTGCATTGCCGGGCTATGTTTATGGAGGACTTCTTGCCTCCCTTGTTGATTGTCATGGAATTGGAACCGCTTCCGCAACCATGTCCGAGATGACAATGGATCTGGAGGATGCGCGTCCTAAACTTAAACGGTACGTCACTGCTTCCCTGCATGTTGATTATCTCAGGCCCACGCCAATTGGGGCTGAGCTGGAGATAATTGGATCAGCAACTGTTGCTGATAAACGCAAGGTTGTGGTGGCTGTGGAGATATTCGCTGATGGAAAGCTAAGGGTCAAGGGTGAAGTAGTGGCGGTTCCGATGCCCAAATCCATGGAATAAAAATCTGAGCTGTCAGATGGCAGTTTTAAGATAAGTTTATCCAATATTTCAAGCAGGAAAAAGTTGCCAAAATCTGGCATAATGTTTATAAAAAGTTGTTTATGAAAAGTCAACAAACTTAAATGCTGGAGGAAATTTCAACTAATGGCATATTTTTTACGCCACCCCGACAATTATCCCCTTGAAGAACAGGTCAAAGCTTTAGGCGATGAAGAGCTTCTTGATTTTTGGGAAGAAAGCCAGTTTCTGGAAATATATGTTGAGGATGAACAGTTAATTAATAATACCAGAATGATCAGGTATGAAGAGGTAATTCTCAAAGAACTCCATATTAGATATTATGCCAGGAGCTTTGGGCAGACAATCGTAATAGGCAGGTGATGTTTTTTGTAAATATTAAACTTTAAAATCACTTTTTTTCAACCTTCCTGAAAAATCCCTGGCAATCCTTAAGGATTCGCAAAAATTCCAAAAGCCTGCCCAGTCCTGATTAACCATAATCAAGTTCAATCTTCAGCATTTCTTTCGTCAATTACCCTCTTTGATTTGCCCATGGATCTTGGAAGCTTGCCAGGATCAATGATTTCCAATTGGGTTCGCACCATAACTTTTTTGCGGATGCGATCTGAAATTAATCCTGCCAATGACTGGTCATTATCTGCAGAGGAGAATTCCTTTCTTTCAACCATGATTTTCATGAAATCCAGGCCATTTTCGCGTGTCAAAAGAATCTGGTATTCAGAACTGACTTCAGTTAACTCTTCAAGAATACCCGCGATTTGCCCTGGATAGATGTTTACTCCCCGAAAAATTATCATATCGTCTGAGCGGCCAAGGATTCGGTCATGTCTGGGAAGTTTAAGCCCGCAAGGGCAGGGATTGACAAGAATGCGGCTCAGGTCTCTTGTCCTGTATCTGATAAGGGGTACCCCCTCCTTGGTCAGGGTGGTAATGACCATTTCACCTGTTGTTCCGGGGGGAACTGGTTTCAGGGTGTCAGGATCAATTATTTCCAGAATAAAGATGTCGGCCCAGTAGTGCATTCCATTATGTTCAAGGCATTCCATGCCCGTTCCCGGTCCGTATACTTCCGTCATCCCGGGTATATCAAAGCTGTCGTCAAGATTAAGTGTGTTTTCGATCTGTTTGCGCATTTTTGGCGTATGCGGTTCTGCGCCGAAAATAAGTTTTTTTAGTTTGATCTTGTCTATAAGGCCCATCTTTTTTACTTGTTCAGATAAAAGAAGGGCCATGGAAGCTGTGGAACACAGACATGTAGACTGAAGATCTGTGAGAAACTGAAGCTGGAAATCCATGTTTCCCGGGCCAAGGGGCAGGGCCATGGCCCCAAAATGTTCACAACCCAGCTGAAAACCAACCCCTGCCGTCCACAACCCGTAACCCACGGCTATCTGGACCCGGTCTTGTCTGGTAAGTCCTGCCAGCTCAAAGCATCTGGCCATCATTGTTTTCCAGGTATCAATGTCTTTTTGGGTATAGGCCAGGATTTTTCTCTTGCCGGTAGTCCCTGATGAGGCGTGAATCCGGACGACCTCTGCCTGGTCAACGCTGAGAAGGGGCAAAGGATATCCCATCCGCAGATCTTCCACCGTGGTAAAGGGCAAGGTTTCAATATGGGGGAGATCTCTGATATCTTCTGGTTCAATTCCTGCATTGACCAGCTTGTCCCGGTATGCGGCGGAACCTTTATACGCGTGTTTGACTGTCCATTTAAGGCCCTCAAGTTGAATCGATTCCAGCTGATCAGAAGAAATGTGAGGAAGAAAACGAAATTTATTGCCCATGTATGCCCCTTATTCTGAAAAAATCGATATAGTCCAAGCAGTTCAAAAAAAACTTAAGCAACCTGCCGCGATTATGGTCAAACATGGGATACATACTTTGGCCAGGAATATTGGTCAATCTTTTGAATGATCCAATTGCCCTGAGCAGGATTGTTTTTTCCAGGGGAATGTAATAGTTTTTTAGAGCATTGTATTTAAGTGAAAAGATAAATACAGCGGGACGCAGCCACTGACAGCCGGGAAGGTTTCTTTTTGTGAGCATGATTATAGAAAAAGTTCATCACATTTATGATCCCCTGCACTACTACTGGGAGCATAAAAGTACTCAAAGGGCTGTGACCACCATACTCATCGGCGTTTTTGTGGTCAGTCTGCTGACAATAGAATTTAACCGCAACAGCCTCCTGCCGGAAAGCGTTGGCAGCCTCCTGCCCACGAATCCTTTTTACTCTGTTCATCTGGCGTTTTCACTCCTGCTTCTGGCAGAAGTAATCAGTCTGATTTTTATCCTGCCGTGTTCAGTTTCCAGGGCGGTGGGCAAGCAGTTTGAAATTCTGGCTCTGATTTTTTTGCGCAGCGCCTTTAAGGAACTGATTCATTTTTCCGAGCCCATCAGGCTGGCTGGACAGATGGATGCGGTATTGAGGATTGGCGCTTATGGTCTTGGCGCTCTAATAATTTTTGTCCTTCTCAGTATTTACTATAATCAGCAAGTCAAAAGGGAGGATACGGGTTCAGGAGAAGTGGTATTCATGTTTGTGGGGGCCAAAAAAATGGTGGCCCTTGTTTTGCTTTTTTTATTCTTTACCCTTGCCTTTTACAATATCTCATCCTGGTTCGCCGCCCATGAAAAGGTGGAATTTTTCGCTGAATTTTATACCATCCTGGTTTTCAGTGATGTACTTATCGTTCTTATTTCCCATAGCTTTTTCCCCTATTTCAGGGATATTTTCAGAAATTCAGGATTTGCCATCTCCACGCTTCTCATGCGCCTGAGCCTGACTGCTCCTGAGTATTATGACGTGCTCATCGGGGTGGGAGCGGCAGTCTTTGCCCTGTTTTTGTCCATGGCCTATAAAAGGAATACTCTGAGTCGGTAAAGGGGTCAGGGGTTGTCAGAGGGCAAAGGATGATCCGTGATAAATAATATCAGGCCACACACGTCTAATACTCTATCCCTTTGCGCGCGCTGATGTTTTTGTGGAAATGATGTTTTTCCTCAAGGATTTCCGAAACCATGTCCGCTTTTTCCCTTAGCCATTCTGGAGCATCCCTGCCCGTGAGTACGATGCTGGTTCCTGTTCTTGAGGCTTTATCAATTATATCCTGGAGTTCGTCCCTGGTAATGAGGTCCATTTTCAGGGCGTAGATGGCTTCGTCCAGAATCAGGAGAGGATATTTATTGCCGATTTTTTCGTGGGCCCAATTAATGAGCATGATCGCCCCATCCCTGTGTTTTTGCCGGTCGCTTCTATCGCGGTAAAAGCCAATACCTGAGGCCAGAAAATCATTCTTAAGCAAGGATTCGAGTACTTTTTGCTCACCCGCCTGATTGTCACGCTTGAGGAACTGTCCAAAAGCAACTTTCAGACCCGCACCCATGGCTCTGACAGCCTGTCCCACAGCCGCGGATGTTTTTCCCTTGCCGCTTCCAGTGTAAATCATGATCAGGGCCTTTTCTTGAGTTTGTTCTCCCAAATTTTGACCTCCTCAACTATGTTTTCTTCACCGGGAACTTTTCTGTTACGCATGAGAATCTGTCCATTGCATATGGTAGTGTCTATGGATTCGCTTGTAGCTGAGTAAACAAGGTTGGAGATTAGATCATGTCTGGGCAGAAGAGAATAGTGATTCAGGTTGATGAGGATACAGTCAGCCAGCATTCCAACAGCGATTTTTCCCATATCAAGACCAAAGATCCTTGCTCCGCCCAAAGTAGCGCATTCCAAGGCCTGATCCGCGGTAAACAGGGTGGGATCATGATGATTCAGTTTGGCCTGTAAGGCGGCTATTTTCATTTCCTCGAGCATGTCAAGATTGTTGTTGGATGAACAGCCGTCAGTTCCAAGACCAAGGCAGATTCCCCTCTGGCTCATCTCTTTAAAGGGGAATGATCCTGAGCCAAGCTTCATATTAGACACAGGATTATGGACTACCTTGACGCCTCGACTGGCCAGGATATCCATTTCCTCTTCATTAACCCAGACTGTATGGCAGGCAATAACTTTTGGACCAAGAAATCCAATACTTTCGAGGTATTTTACAGGCCTAATGCCATGCATCTTTAAGCAGTCATGGACTTCTTTCCGGGTTTCTGACACGTGGATATGGATAAGTAGCTCATTTTCATCGGCAAAATCCTTCAGCCAGGTCAGTGAATCTCTGGATACCGTGTATATGGCGTGAGGACCAAGGGTAAATATTACGCGTTCATGACCTTGTTTTTCCCTGAAGAATTTTCTGGTTCTGGCCCGAAAATCCTTGGCTTTTTTGGGATCATTGAAATCAATAAAGACTGATGACAGGGCCGCGCGAATGCCCATTTCAGACACGGCCTTCAGAGTGGCGGGCAAATGCCAGTACATATCGCAAAAGAAAGTTGTACCGGTTTTGATCATTTCCAGGCAGGCCAGTTTGGCGCCAATGTAAATATCATCAAATGTGAGCTGTGATTCAAAGGGCCAGATGTGATCCTGAAGCCAGGTATGCAGATCAAGGTCATCAGCATATCCGCGCAACAGGGTCATGGCTGCGTGGGTATGAGCATTAATAAACGAAGGAAGGATGGCCATGTTCGAGCCGTCAATCAGCTCCAGAGCTGCTACATCAAGATTGGGGCCAATGGTCTTGAAGTGGTTATCTTCAATATACACGTCCTGAATCTGGTCATTAAGGAGGATATTTTTTATGAGTATAGACATGCCGGACTCCTCAGCATGTTGAGCAGTTGCCGCCTGAACATCCTGAGCAGGGGCTGGAGCCTCTGGTAGTAACAGCGCTGGAAGAAGGGCTGCCCGCAACAATTGGACCGCCTGTTCTGAATTTGCAGGCGGAGATGAGCTTCATCACTTTATTGGATCCGCAAGCAGGGCAGATTACAATTTCATCATCCTTGAAAACCAGTTCTTCAAATTCTTTTGAGCATTTATTGCAGCAGAATTCATGTAAGGGCATCTATGTTAATCCTCCTGAAAGTAATTTTGTATCTCGTCCACGGCTTCAAAAAGGTAATAATCAACCAGCCTGCACAGAAGATGTCCAGCGGTTATCTGTATTTCCTGAATTATTGGTGTGGACTTGTGGTTTATGGTCAAAACATGATCGCAATAACTCTGCATTTCCCCTCCATTTTTGCCGGAAAATCCAATAGTGACCATTTTCATTTGTCTGGCCTGGGTCAGGGCTTGGATAAGGTTAGGGCTGTTTCCGGATGTGGAAATGCAGAAGAGCACATCTCCGGGATGACCCAGCGCCTTGACCTGTTTGGAAAAAATTAGATCAAAAGAGTAGTCATTGCTGATGGATGTAAGGATGGATGTGTCCGTGGTTAAAGCAATGGCCGGCAGGGGAGGACGTTCCATCATAAACCTGTTGACAAATTCCGCGGCCAGGTGCTGGGCGTCTGCAGCACTTCCTCCATTCCCGCAAAATAAGAGCTTGCCCCCGGCAACCAGACTGGTGGATGCAATTTTGGCTATATGAACCAGGGTTTCTCCTTGTTCTTTGAAAAAGGCTTCTCTGGCTTGGGCCCCTTCAATGGCGTGTTTCAGTATGATTTCCAGTCCTTTATCCGGCATAGATGACTCCGCTAATATCTTGATCTGAACTCAGGCACATGTGTTTTTATATGTTCTGGTTGGTGGCAGGTCAATTGCTGATAGTGCGAAATTCGGGGTAAATTGACTTTCTTTGGACCTGTGGTCCAGGTTCAAGCATGGTGTGCACACTCTGATTTCATCCGGCTTGTGAATATTTCCGTGAGCCGGATGAGGGGGCAGGGGTGAGCAGATTGGTTTTATTGAACTCAGGTTCAGACGAGTTCACTGCTTGAACTTTTCTAGTTCTATCAAAACTTCCAAGTCTCTAGCCCGGGCCGCTGTTATTGACAGATAAAAGTCTCCATGAATGAGAATTGCTCTTTCTCCACCGTGAGGATCCAGATAAAAATTGCTTTTCCCATTCCGGTATTTCAGCCAGTCATTCTGAGCATCCTCTACCTGTTTTTTTCGAGCAGGAGAAAGAAGCGCTTTAAGCTCCTCATATGCTTTATTGAGTCGTTCATCCTGGCGCACTATTTCTTCATCCATGCAGTTTCGCATTTCCATGACCATGTCAACTGACTGTTCCATGCAGACCTGAAACTTTTGAGATAGCCCCAGTCCGTCATTGCTGAATTTCTGGTAAATATTCTGTGCAGTCAGGTTTAATCCATGACTTGATTCTATTTCTTGTACAACATCTTCTGAATAATCTTCCAGCTGAGCTTTTGTCTCCTCAAGCAGGGCTAAAAGGTCGGGATCTTCAGGGACTAATTCCAGTGCCCGGTGAATGTCTGCCATGGCAGCCGTGAAATCGTTTTCATGGAAATGCAGCCTTGCGCGCAGAGCCAGGGCCTGGAATGAACCGGGCCAGAGATCAAGGCTGCGGTTCAGGTCCTTCAGGGCTCTTTCAGTCTGGCCTGAGGCAAGGTGGACGCGGGCCCGGGCCTGAAGAAAGGAAGGGTTGTCTGGGGCCATGGCCATAGCGGTTTCAATGTCCTGCAGGGCCAGATCCAGGTTGTCCAGGGCCAGGTTGGCCAGTCCGCGATGAAAAAAACCCCTGGCATATGTGGGGTCAATTTGAATGACATTGTCAAAGGCCTCCATGGCCATGAAATACAGGTCAGTTTCCATGTAGATCAGTCCCTGGGTAACATAGGGCATGCCAAAGTCGGGTCTGATCCGCAATGCCTGTTGCGTATCCAGCAGCGCCTGGAAGTATTGACCCGTTTTATACCTGACCATGGCCAGGTTGTTCCAGGCCTGGAAATATCCCGGCTCAACTTCGATGGCCTTGATGAAATCCTGTTCAGCCTCCCTGAACTGATTCATTTCCATATATGAGAGGCCCCGGTTGTTCAGAGCCTCGGGAAAACCTGGCCTTAACTCCAGAGCCATGGTAAATGCGGCAATCGCATGGGCGTGTTTTTGTTCCACGGCAAAAGCCAGTCCCCGGCGATGTTCCAGGACAGCGTCATCCTGAGCCTGGACAGGCACGGATAATGCCATAAACACGGCCAGCAACCAAAAATATTTTGCCGCCAAATAAAGCAAATAGTTCATCTTAATTTCCCCGTGGAGATCCCGGGTTTCACCAGGGGGCTGAAAACATTGTTCCAGACCGGGAGGATTGTTTCTAATGAGCTTTGAGCCTAAACAGCATTTCAGCCGAAGTCTATTCTATCATCGCTTGCTGTTTTGTTCATAAGATGCATACAGAGTCGGTGTCCAGTTTTTTTGGGCCAATTAGTGCATATGTAAGAACAAGGAATAAACACCTGTATTTGTTGTTGATTGTCTTTGAAATTTCCATGTCATTGCTTGGGGATTTCCCCTAAGGTCTGTCCGGTTGTCAGGTCTAAGAGTAAAAAGCTGACAGGATTGAATGAGATGGAGCAAATCATTAATGCGGTAAATGCAGAAAAGCGGCAGTCCGGCCATTAAAAAAGGCAAGACCACCGCTTTTCAAAGTTAAAAAAGGACGGTTTAAGAATCAGCTGGTTTATCAATCCTTGATTGTAACCACATGTAATATAATGCTTTAATCTGGAGAATCAACCGCCCATCCAGCTGCAGTTTTCAGTATGACAATTCATAATATCAATCTGTTCCTGGGTCAGCTCTTTTTTGGCGGTTGCCAGTTCATCTTTGGTAAAATCAAAACCTTCTTTCTTGCCCAGGTCTGAATTGCAGAAGTCTTCTACTTCCGGGTACTCTGCCAGCTTTTTGGCCAGGGCTTCATCCGACTGAACCTTCTTGCAAAATTTTCTCGCGGAATCCAATGACATAATTTTTCTCCTCTTGGGTTAATGCTTCGTCAAGAAGCAGTTAAAAATATTAAAAAATAACACATCAATTTTGAGACTATTATAAGGCTGCAAATTGATATGTCAACCTTTTTTCATTTTCTGGAAAGCTTTTGTCCATGTTTTAAGGCAGAGAAAGGATCATCAAGTTTAAAGATTTCGGATTCAAAATGTAATGGAACTAATCATAATCCAAAGGAAAAATAAGTTACGACTCAGACACTTGGCTGACCATGGGCAATGGTAATTCTCAAGCAAAAGGCCTGCTGTTAAAGATGGTGGGTTAAGCAAATCCATAAGAAATTGACATAAACAAGCTTTTGAATTCTAACTCTGGTCTTAATTCAATGCTTGCCAGCTTATCTCCATGAAAGACCCATGGTTTGTCCGGGTTCAGCGTACAGGCCGATGTAATAGTCTTCATCGCCTGTTTCCATGGATATGCATTCTGAACTCCATCCACTGGCTACCTGATGGAATGAGGAATCATAAACCTTCCAGCGGACATTGTCGGGAGCTTTCAGGATAAGGGTTGCTTTTCCCCCGGCCTTTTCAAGGCGCACCCACTCGGTAATGTGTTTTTCTTGAACAGTGAATTGCATGCTGGTTCCGCTAACCAGGGAAGGAATTGTTTCTATGGGGCGGTAGAGATATCCTGAGCACCTGAGCCATTCTTCATTTCCTTTTTTGACTACTTCCAGATCACACAGATCACGCCCGCAATTCATTGGAATTTGAATGTCCATATATGCAATGTCTTGTTCAGATCCTGCGAAAAAAGTCAGGTAGTCACCAGGTTCCCAGATGAACAGATATCCGGGAAGGTCCTCTATTGTTTCAATATTCAGCTTGGGATAGTTGGAAAAGTAGAATGTATAAGAATTGGCAATTTCATTAGCCATGAGCCAGGCCTTATCCAGTCGGCTGATCCAGGCAGGAGATAATGCTTTGGTCTTCTGCAGATGCTGGGCTATGGGCATTTCAACATAATAGTAGTCCTTGAAACTGCGCATGACCAGGTACATCCTTCCATCTTTCTTTTGAAAGGAAATATCCTGGTATGGATTATCTTTTGAAGCAAACCAGCCGTTTTTGTGGTAAAGTAGTTCCGGAATCAGGGTAAGCCATTTGCCCTGATCCCTCATATGGATTTGAATGTTCTTGTCAGGCAGGCTTGTTACCCTGAACAGATCTGTATAATTGGCATAATATCCAGTGACTGCTCCTAACAGCTCAGCAGAAGGAACTGCAAAGGGAGACAATGGTCTGGAAATGAGTTCAGGCATGGAGCATAAAGTTCCCTTGTCAACCAGAGCGGCCAAAAGGGTTTTCTGGGCCAAATCTGCAAGATCCGAATAAGGCGCGTTCACCGCAACCACAGCCACTCCAAGATTTTCTTCAGGAATAACCCACAATTCAGCCCCGTACATCAGGGTTCCGCCCTTTTTGGTCAAAGCTTTTTTACCCACTGAACCAGGACCAGGATGATATGTATTGTCCCAACCCAGCCCAAAAGTATAAAAATTAGAATCAATGACCCGAAATGTAACTGCTGTCTGGTCTTGTTCCATGGCGTCCAGGGACGCCTCAGAAATGAACCTTGTTCCTTTTACATCTCCCCTGGCAGAGATCATGGCAATAAACCTGACCAGATCTTCCGGGGTGGAATATATCCCCCCGGCAGCATGACTGTTCTGGATTTCCAGGGGCAGAGCACATCCATCATGAAAGGCTCTGGCAAAGGACCCTTCAGGCAGGGAGCTTGTGGCAAAGCTGCTTCTGGTCATTCCCAGGGGAATAAAAATCTCTTCTTCCACAAAATCAGTAAAGGTCTTTCCTGTAACGGCCTGAATCAATAGTTCAACCAGGGTATAGCCGTCGTTACAATACACGTGCATGTAGCCGGGAAGATGTTTTAGCCTGCTTTGCCTGATGGATTGGTAGACAACATCCTGGTATTCAGGCCAGGGAATGTCAGTCACGCAACCCCGATAGTTGCCACCTGGAAGCCCGGATGAGTGATTAAGAAGCATGCGCAAGGTTATGTCTTTATAGGCCGGGGACAGCATGTGAAAGTCAGGCAGGTAGACGGTCAGAGGCGTGTCCAGGTGCACCAGTCCCTGGTCTACCAGTTTCATAACAGCTGTCGCGGAAATGACTTTGCTCACTGAACCGATGCCGAACCTGGTCTCTCTGGTCACTGGTGTTTTGGCATCCTGATCAGCGTAACCCAGTTCCATGGTCCAGAGGATCTTTCCTTCAGACATGAGGGCTATGGAAAGGGCTGCATATTCATTGTAATTCATGATTTTCAAACCCATGTTTTTAGCCATGGATTTGGACAGACATTTTTCCCCCCTGCCCCAGGGAGACACTCCAGCGAGCAGGAACAACAGAAAGAGCAGAAAAAAAAGAGCCCCTCTGAATAATATGTCCCTGGAAAAAATGCTTTTGAGGACCATAAGTGCCTCGGGAAAGTAAGGGTGTTGATCAGCTCTGCAGTTACATTATAAATATAAGCTTCATCGCTTTAATGACAAGCATTAAAAGGCAACACCTCAAAAAATCGAGAGAAAGTCAGGTAAGTTTTTCAGGTTTGTCTGGACTAATAAAGCAAAGGATCAAAGGTTGAGGCAGCGATTTATTGGGGAGACTTGAGTTAGCGCCAGTTCTCAATCG
>Ga0209498_1000035_pt1 | contig 72343 bp, 61 predicted proteins | sample WalLakDeSediment_FD_184131 | JGI IMG/M metagenome (GOLD analysis project Ga0209498, IMG submission 184131) | Lake sediment microbial communities from Walker lake, Nevada to study Microbial Dark Matter (Phase II) - Walker Lake 11/02/13 Deep... | ecosystem: Environmental > Aquatic > Freshwater >... | reverse complement strand
TGGTTTCTTCCACCTCTTCGGCTTCGCGCAGCCGGGCCACTTTCTCAAGGTAAAACTTCAACGGACAGCGGATAAAGGTGTTGAGTGCCGAGGGAGAAAGTCCGTAAACGGCCATTTGCTCCAACCGGGCCAATATGTCTGCGTCCTTGGTAATGCTTATGCCTTCCTTGCCGGTTTTTATGGCAGGACTAAGACTAATCAGTTCAGCAGTAAGATCGGTCTGTGGATTAAAATCAGGTAATTCATGCTGCAGTTGTGTGATAAACCGGCTTTGCTCGCTGCTTCCCATGCCCCCCGACTCGGTGTTGTAAAGCAGATACACATTTTCGGCCCGTTGCAGCAAACGGTAGAAATGATAGGCATACACGGCATCCTTGTCGGAATGCACCTGCAAGCCAAACTTACGTTTTACCTCGAAAGGAATGAAGGAGTTGCCAGATTTTCCCTTGGGTATGACATCTTCATTGGCCGAAAGCAAAATAATGTTTTTAAAGTCGAGGTTACGGGTTTCGAGCATGCCCATTACTTGCAGGCCTTCCACTGGCTCACCCGAAAATGCCAGACGGGTTTCTGCCACAGTTTGTTTTATGATCAGCCAGAGGGTGCGAATGCTCCGAATAGCTTGGCTGCCGGCCAGCACCGACTCGATGCGCGATAATATGCGACCGTAATAATAGAGGGCTTCAAAGTCGATAAAGAACGGACTTTTCTGTAAGCCTTCGAAGCTTTCGCCTCCTTTTTGCCTGAATGCCTTATCGAGCCGCAGACTAATATCGCGCAGGGCAGGGATAACCTTACTAAGCTCCGCCAGCCAATTATCCGAAAGGAAATGAAATGCTCCGGCGAAATCCTCGCCAGCTTCTTTCAGAGCGAGCAGATCGTCAAAGCGGTAAAAAGTGCGGTTCGACATGCTTATGGCACGCAGCAGCCGGTCGAGTTTTTGCTGCCCATTCATGGGATCAAACAGCAGGGCAGTGCAGGTATTTGAAAAGAACCGAAGCAGGTCTTTGTAGTAAAATGCCGGAGCCTGCCCGTCGCGTGTCGTGTTGAGGCGGTCGGCAGTGAGGTGCAGCTGCAGCAGCGCTTCGAAAAAGCCATGAAGGCTGGTCTTGGCCAGCGGATAACCCATGGTAATATTAATGGCTTTGGCCCTTTCGGGAAGGGTGTTCAGAACGGGTATAAGAAGATTTTCATTAGCCAGCACCACCGCGGTCTGCTCGTTGAGGGGAAGGGCCTGGCTTATCTCCAGAATATTGCCTGCCAGCTGGGCCTGCGTTACATTGCGGGCAATGCCCATCACTTTAATCTTCTTTGGGTCTTTGAACAACGACTTACGGTCCTCCCTTAGAGGGACATCCCACTTTTTGCGATATTTGCGAATAAAATGGCCGGCCTCGTGCCTGGGATTGTCCTCATAGTAAGGGTCAGAATCGCTGACCACTTCCGCCAGTCCAGCCTTTTTTAGTGTGTCGATAATCGTTTCCTCGGCCTGGTTCAGGGCGTTGAAACCGGCAAAGATCACCTTTTTCCATGGCAGTATGTCGGGGTTTTGCTTCAGGTTATTGGCGGCCTTTCGGTACGACATACCCTGATAGGCCATGTTTTTTTCCCCGAGATAGTTGCGCAGTGCTTGGTGATACTGGCTAAATTTATTGAAAAAATCGAGGTAATTCTGCTGAAATTCTGTCAAATCCTTTCCATCGGGATTCCAGGTATCGATGCTTTTCAGGTTTTTGAGGTACTCAAACAGATCTTCGGGCTTTTCGAGGGCGGCATCGATTTCATCGAAATCTCTCAGCAACACGCTGCCCCAGCGCAAAAAATCATCAACGGTTTCACTTTTTTCGCCCTCTATGCCACAATAAACTTCATAAAAATGAAACATCAGGCTTAGGTTGTCGGCCACCTGCAGTCCGCTGATGCGGTTAACGAAATCCTCGATGCTCAGAAAGGCGGGCGACCAGGTGGGCTGCTTCACTTTCTTTGAAAAATGCTTTCGCAGAAAAAGCCCTGCCCGGCGGTTGGGCGTTACAAGGCAAATTTCGCCGGTGTCGCTGGCGTATTTTTCAAGAATATGGTCGGCAACTTCCTCTAGGAAACTCAGCATAATTATGGGCGCAATTAAGGTTTGCTGCCGAAAATTACTCAGTTTTCCGGAAAAAACCCGAAAGGGAAGGATAATTATTCTTTGGCAGGCTCAGAAAAGGTCCGGATGCTTTTCGAAAACCGCCCTTGCGTGCTCCAATTTTTCGGGGGTGCCAATGTCGGCCCAGTTTTGCGCGCTGTGCTCAAAGGACGCGATGTTATGGGTTTTGGCCAGGCGAAGGTAAACCTCGTTTATTGAAAAAATGCCGGACTCGGTAATAAGCCTGAGCAACTTTGAACCGATGATATGCACCCCGCTGAAGGCTCTTCTTGTCAGGTGATGACCATTTTCAGGTTCGCAAAGGATCATTTGGCCTGTGGTAGTGTTTTCCCAGCCTGCCAGCCTTCCCACGTCCCATAAAAAATATCTTGAGGTTTTGCGGTGACTTACGGCAAGGGTTGCCAGAGCTGCCGTTTCATTATGGAAGGCGGCCAGCGCACCAAGGTCGATGTCAGAAAGTACATCCACATTGTGAAGGAGAATGGGTTCAGCGCCCTGCAGCATTTCTGCTGCCTTAAGAAGCCCACCGCCGGTGTCGAGCAGTATATCCGTTTCGTCGGAAATCAATATTTCGGTGCCCGGGTAGCGAAGTTTTTCAATAAACTCCTGCATTTTCTCCGGATGATGGTGGATGTTTACGACAATTCGCGTTACGCCGGCAAGGATAAGCTTCTCGATCAATCTTTGCAACATGGGCTTGCCACCCACTTCCACAAGGGCTTTTGGGGTGCGCTGGCTTATGGGTTGCAGGCGTTTGCCAATGCCTGCTGCAAATATCATGGCTTTCATTGGTGGTTGGTATTGGCAGGCTGAAGCTTACAATTCCTTAGGCTTGCAAAGGTGCTTTTCTTTTGCAGCCGTCAGGCCGCATTTCTTGCATTTGTACTTTTCCTTCTTAGACTTATCTCCTTTGGGAGATTCGCATTTCTTTTTGCTTCCCATTTGTATTTTTGCTAGGATTTCGGCCAGGTATGGCTTTCTCGATGGCGCAAGTCAATCTTAACAGTGAACTTTTCGCCCAGGTGGCGGGCCATTTCTTCGGCGCAGTAAACGGAACGATGCTGCCCGCCAGTACAGCCAAAACTGATCATCAGATTGGTAAAGCCCCGCTCGAGGTAGTTCTTGACAGCGTGATCGGTCAGGTTTTTGGCATTTTCGAGAAAGTGCATTACGCTTTCCTCCTTTTTCAGAAAGCAGATCACTTTTTCGTCCTTTCCAGTATCCTCCCTGTATTCCGGGTACCTTCCTGGGTTTGGCAAGGCGCGGCAGTCGAAAACAAAGCCACCGCCATTGCCCCACTCATCAGGTGGGATGCCGTTTTTGTAGGAGAAGCTGCGGATATGAACGGTGAGCCCTGTTTCGGGAGCTGGCAAGATGGAGGAAGGCGCCGTAGAGGCAATCTTTTCTACCAGGCTGCTCAGGTGCGGGGTAATCTTGGGCAGGTAATCGTTTTCGGCCAGCCAGTGCAGGTTTTTCAGGGCGTAGGGCACGCTTTGCAGAAAGAGGGCTTTCTTTTCTACCCCACCCCTGAACCCATAGGTGCCAAGGGCTTGTAGGATACGCATTAGCACAAAATCGTAAAAATATCCACGGAAGCGTTCCTCGTCCACATCGACCCATTGCCGCAAGCTATGGATGTAATGGTCGAGCAGTTCAATCCTTTGCCCAAAGGGGATATTTGCCTTGGCATCGAAAAGCAGGGAGGCCACATCATATTGCAGGGCGCCGCGGCGGCCACCCTGATAATCAATAAAATGGGGCTGCTCGTCAACAATCATGATGTTTCTCGACTGGAAGTCGCGGTAAAGGAAAAAAACTGAAGGTACATCGACCAGATGGGCGGCAAAATGCTCGAAATCGTCCTCGAGCTTTTGCTCATCGAAGCCAATGCCCGATATCTTGAGAAAATAATATTTGAAGTAGTTAAGATCCCACATCATGGAGTGGCGGTCAAAGGCATGCCTCGGGTAGCAAATGCTGAAATCGAGCCCCTTGGAACCCTTCACTTGGAATGCAGGCAGCCAGTCAATGGTTTTTTTGTACAAATCCATGGTGCGCTCGTTGAAAATCTTCACAGCCGGATCGTGGGGCAGGAGCGAGAACAGGGTGGTGTCGCCAAGGTCGGTCAACAAGTAGCACAAACCATCGGCATCGGTTGCAAGCACTTTCGGAACCGGAAGGCCAAGATCCTCAAAATGCCGTGAGAGGGTCAGAAAAGCCTGGTTTTCGCGAATGTCGGGGTTAAAAGCGCCAATGCAACTATGGTCTCCATAGGTAATGCGAAAATACCTGCGGTTCGACCCGGAGGGCGGCAACGGACGAATTTCATCGGGCGTTTGGTTTTGCCAGGAAACAAACAATTCGGTGAGGGCCTTTTCAATATTCCACTGCATACTCAAAAAAATTAAACATCTAAATTACGGTTTTTTGTCCAGCCACATATGCCAATATTTCCTCCTTTCTTTGTTTTTATATTTTCTGCATTCGCTAAAATGGCTAAATTTGCTAAAGGACTATTCATTTCAAATTCAAAAAATATAATTATGGAAAGTAACAAGGTTACCGATATTCTTAAGCAGGCTATTATTATGGAAAACAGGGGGAAGTCGCTCTACGAAAAAGTGGCTGAGCAGACCCAGAGCGAAGATGTGCGCAAGATTTTCGATATCATGGCCAAAGAAGAGCAACTTCACATAGAGTTTCTGTCGAAGCAGTATGTTAGTTATCAGAAGTCTGGCAAATTCGACAAACTAGCGCTTCAGAAGTCAGCAGGCGATGACGCCATAGCCAATATTATCCTTTCGGAAAAGGTAAAAAAGGATATTTCGGGTGCCGGTTTTGAAGCAGCCGCCATTTCTGCTGCCATCGATATGGAAACTAAATCCATTGAAGTGTATGCCGCCAGGGCCAAAGAAACCACCGATGCCAACGAAAAGGAACTATACGACTGGCTGGCCAATTGGGAAAAGGGCCATCACAAAATGCTCATTGACCTGAACAAGGAGCTGACCGAAAAGGTATGGTACGACAATAACTTCTGGCCTTTCTAAAATGCCCTGAAGCTTGCCCAAAGCCGCAATGCGCCTGAGAAACAAAAGTCAGGGTGTTGCGGTTTCTTTTTTAATGCACATTATTAATAAATTTGATGGTTATATTGTCCCGGGGATTTTTTCCTCGCGAAAAAAATGAACTGTAAACATGGCTATAAACCAGGATGATCTGAAGCGCCGTATCCTCTTTGAGGACAACCACATTATTGTGGTGAACAAAATGCCTTCAGAGATTGTACAGGGCGATAAAACCGGCGACCAACCACTGGTTGAGGCTCTGAAAGAATATATTGGCGAAAAATACAATAAGCCCGGCAATGTCTTTTTGGGGGTGGTGCATCGCATCGACCGCCCTACCAGCGGGCTGGTAATTTTTGCTCGTACTACCAAGGCCCTGACCCGGCTTAATGAGCTGCTTAAGACACGTGAGGTAACAAAGAAATACTGGGCGGTAGTTAAAAATGTGCCCTCTGAACCCGCCGGCAGGCTTGAGCATTATCTGCGGAAAAATGAGAAACAGAATAAATCTTATGTTGTTGATGCCAAGACTCCGGGAGCTAAAAAAGCAGAATTGGTTTACCAGGTGCTGAAGCATGCGCAGAACTACGCCCTGATTGAAGTTGAACTGCTAACGGGCCGCCACCATCAGATACGCGCCCAGATGGCTGCCATCGGCTGCCCCATAAAAGGCGACCTCAAATACGGATTCGATCGCAGCAACCCCGACGGCAGCATTCATTTGCACGCCCGGCTGCTAAGCTTTCTTCACCCTGTGAAAAAAGATAATTTGGAAATCTTGGCTCCTGTTCCCGAAGATACCCTTTGGAGGTTTTTTGAAAAAGAGGGGAGTGATATTTAACCTGGCAAAATTTTTTAAATGCGAGCATACCATTATAAATCCCTATCCACCGGCCTGGCATTTTTGCTGGTTCCTTTCCTGCTCAATGCCCAGTATTTTATCTGGGGACAGGACCCGGGCTCGCTGAAATGGAAGCAGGTGCGGACCGAGAATTTCCAGGTTCTTTTCCCGGAAGGGTATGAGGAACAAGGAACTTACGTGGCCGATGCCCTTGAAGCGGCCTATGTGGCTGCATCGCGCACCCTGGGGCATCATCCCCGCAAGGTTTCGGTCATTTTGCACAACCAGACTGTGGTTGCCAATGGCTTTGTTTCATGGGCTCCCCGCCGCCTCGAATTGTTTACCAACCCGCCACAGGACAACGACTCGCATGACTGGCTTGATCAGCTTGTAGTGCACGAGTTCCGCCACGTGGTGCAGGTCGATAAACTCAATCAGGGTATTACGAAGGTTCTTTCGTATGTGATGGGCGAGCAAGCTACCGGGATCTCCTTCGGGCTTTTTATGCCCATGTGGTTTGTGGAAGGCGATGCCGTGGCAGTGGAAACAGGTCTCTCGAATAGTGGCCGTGGTCGGTTGCCAGCTTTCGAACAGGGCCTGCGCGCGCAGATGCTCGAAAAAGGTCTTTACTCATACGACAAGGCCTACATGGGCTCGTTCAGAGATTACGTTCCCAATTATTACGAGCTGGGCTACCAGCTGGTAGCTGCCGGCCGTGCTCAGTATGGCGAGGATATCTGGGATAAGGTGGTCGATAATGTGGCTCGCCGCCCTTATACCCTTGTGCCTTTCTCGCTGGGTTTGAAAAGGCATGCAGGCGTCACGGCTGTCCAGCACTACAAACAAACTTTTGAAATGCTCGATTCGGCTTGGCGGCAGCAGGATGCGCGAAATGAGACAACGCCCCGGACCTTGCTCACCACTCAACCCAGGCTTTTTACCAACTATCGTTATCCATCTTTTGTAAACGACTCGTTGCTGGTGGCGCTCAAAACCGGTTTTCGTGAGATTCCGCAGGTGGTGGCCATTGATATGCATGGAGGGGAGCAGGTACTTTTTTCGCCCGGATTTATTAATGCCCATGGCTTTTCGGCAGCAGCCGGAAAGATCGTCTGGACCGAACTGCGAACTGATCCCCGTTGGGAGCATCGCTCTTGGTCGGAGGTTCATGTGTACGACATGCAAACGGGGCAGCGCAAACGACTAACCCGGGGGACACGCTTCTTTGCTCCTTCCGTTTCTTACGACGGAGAGTTGATCGTCGTGGCTGAAGTGACCGATCAGAACCATTACTCGCTGGTAGTGATAAATGCTGAAACAGGGGAGGAACTGAGCCGGATTTCCACCACAGAAAATGCTTTCCTTATGACCCCGGCCTGGCACTCTAAAGCCAACTCACTGGTGGCCATTGCCCTTGATGAAAGCGGGAAGCGGATTGTTTTGGCCGAAAGAGATTCACAGCAGTTTAAAACGATCTTTCATGCAGGGCATACCGAGATTTCCCGCCCGTCCTTTACGCCTGAAGGCAAGGTGCTGTTTACCGGGGCTTTCTCAGGTATTGAAATGGTTTACCAGTTTGATCCGGAAAGCGGAACTGTTGAGCAGTTAGTTGCTTCGGCCTACGGTGCCAGGGATGCAGTGGTGCAGCCCGGGCAAGAGGCAATTTTCTGGTCGGAATATACTGCCGATGGATATGCCATTGTCCGGGCTGATGTCGATGTGTTGAAAGGAGCCTTGCCACTTGAAATAGTGGAAGATCATTCCGTTAAGTTCCATGAAATTATTGCCGGGCAGGAGCAGGCGCTTGTTACCCGGAATACAGTTAAAAGGAGTGAAAGGGAAGTGCTACCCTACTATAAGTTTCCCAACCTTTTTAACCTGCACTCCTGGTCGCCCATGTATATCGATGCCAATAATATGGAGGTTAAACCCGGTGCTGCCCTTTATTTTCAGGATGTACTGAGTACCTCGGTAGCTGTGGTTGGATATGAATACGACATGAACGAAGAGGTGGGAACCTATTCGGTCGATTACAGCTACCAAGGCTGGTACCCTGTGGTGAACCTCAATGTTGGTACAGGTCTGAGGCGGGCAAGGTACAGCAGAGAAGGTGTTCTATATCCCTTCCATTTCAGGGAAAATACATTGAGATTGGGTCTGAGCCTGCCGCTCTCCTTCATGCATTACGAGTGGTTTTATGGCCTTAATCCATCTGCCCGTCTGGCCTTTACCAATGTGCGTAGCACCGATGGCAGTCCTGATTTTTTTCAGCCAAACGATATCCGTTCGCTCGAGTACCGCCTGTATGCCTACCGGCAGCAGCGCTCGGTGATGCGCGATATGCGCCCCCGCTGGGCACAGGTGGTGGATGTCAATTACCGGCATACGCCTTTTTCTGGAGCTAATATGGGCAGTGTCTTTTCTGCCCGCCTCATTGGCTACTTCCCCGGCCTTATGCGGCACCACTCCCTGCGCTTGTCGGCAGCTTGGCAAAAAAAACAGGCAGGTAACCCCGTGCAGGGCACCGTGAATTACAACTTCCCGAACCTTGTCGCCTATCCCCGGGGAATTTCGGGCCGCTTCGACGATCGCGTCAGCGTGCTTTCGGCCGATTATGCCCTCCCGTTGTGGTATCCTGACCTGAGCATACCGCAGGTGGTTTATCTGAAACGTATCAGCGTCAACTTTTTTTTCGACCGGGCCGACACTAAATTTCTGGTAAGGCCGGAGGAAGGGCCTGGGTATTACACTAAGGATGTGCTGTATTCCACGGGTGTGGATATTATTGGAAACATGCATTTTTTCAGGTTCGTAAGCCCGGTAGATCTGGGGTTAAGGATTTATCACCTTCCCAATATTGATTATACCGGACTCCAGCTGCTTTTTGGCATCAACTTTTAGAGTCGCCGGGGGCAGGCCTGAGGGCCACAACAAAAAGGAACAGGAACAAAGCCGTCAGGTAAGCAATAAAGAGGTAAGAATATAAAGGCCTCCAGTTGCTGCTTAGGCTGCTGATCCAAACGGTGAAGCCTACCGATATCAGGCTGAAAATTAGGAAGAAGATGGCTACTTTTCGATCATTCAGGCCCAGGTAAGTAAGATGGTGGGTAGTGTGGTCTTTGCCGCCAACAAAAGGGCTTCCTCCCTTCGAGATGCGCTTGTAAAAAACGGTGGTGGTGTCGATAAGAGGGAGTGAGAAAGCCATGGCAACAGTAACAACCCTTACCAGCCTGTTTGGTTCCTCTTCAAAGCCTGTTCCGTTCCAGAAATAAATGATGCCCAGCCCGGCCAGGAAAATACCCAGAAACTGGCTGCCCGTATCGCCCATATACATTTTTGATGGGTTCCAGTTGTAGTAAAGAAAGCCAATCAGCGAAGCCAGACCGCCTATAAGAATGGTAATGACCGGATTGGAAAAATCTCCTGTTAGGAATATGATTCCCAGAATGGCCAGTAGTATGCCTGCCGAAACAATGGAGGTGATTCCATCCATATTGTCGAGCATATTGATGGAGTTCATAATGCCAACCACCCAGAAGATAGTGAGCAGGTAGTTGAGCCATTCCTGCCCAAAAAACTGAATATAAGTGCCGGAAAAGATCAATAGCAAGGCACACATCACCTGCCCGGCAAACTTTAGCCATGGGTGAGTATTGTAGGCATCGTCGTAAAGTCCGACAAGAAAACCCAGGGAAGAGGCTGCCAGCAAGCCCATGGTTTGCAGGTTAAAGAAGCCGGTAGGTTCTGTTTTAAGGAAAGACAGGCCAATGAGAGAAAACAGAAATATGATGTAAAAGGAGATGCCCCCTAAGGCAGGTTTAGAGGTGGAACTCCAGCGAATGATGGTTTCCTGGTTGTTGCGCATGCCCAGTGTTTTCGAAAATTTCAGCAGCAAGCCGTTAATAGTGACTGAGAAGATTAGTGCTGCAATAAAAAAGCCTGCGTGTATAAGTATCAGGTATTCATTCATTGTTTCCAAACCGAAGTTTTTTATCAAAATGGGCTCACAAAGTCCCTGAAAAATGGCGCCTGCTGATCTTTTTTCGAAAGAATTGGATCAGAAATCTCCCAGTCGATGTTCAGGTCTGGGTCGTTCCAGCGGAGGGTGCTGTCGTAGTCGCGCTGGTATATCTGGGTGCATTTGTAAAAGAAAACCGTATTGTCTTCTAGTGTTTTGAATCCGTGGGCGAATCCTGACGGAATGAAAAGCATCAACTTTGTCCGGTCGTCGAGTACCAGTTTGAAGTGCTGCCCAAAGGTGGGCTGCCCGCGGCGCAGATCCACCACCACATCCAAAACGGCCCCGCTGATAACCCTGATCAGCTTTCCCTGCTCGTAAGGAGGAGTCTGGAAGTGAAGGCCGCGCACCACATCCTTTATAGATGCCGACTGGTTGTCTTGCCTGAAAGGTACGTCGATGCCCGCTTTGCGAAAGCTTCCCTCGTTCCACGATTCGAAAAAGTAGCCCCGCTCATCGCCAAAAACCTGTGGCCTTATGATCAGCAATCCTTCAAAGGGAGTGGTTTCAATTTGCATTATTTAAACAACTTTTTTAGAATTCTTTTTACTGGTCTGTAAAAGAAAAAGGTTTTGGAAGGCTCACTCATCGATTCTTCGTAATAACCATAGCCATAGCCACCGTAATACCCGTAGGCATAACCCTTGTCGTAGCCATAGCTCGAGTATTCGCGGTCGACCGCATTAAGCACGATTGACAATTTTGATATGTTGCTTTCTGAAACCAGCCGATTCACATTCTGGATAAAAATCCGCTTCGAATAGTTGGCTTTGAAAATGTAAATGGGATATTCGGCCATGAGTACGCTTTTCATTCCATCGGTAACAATTCCCACGGGCGGGTTGTCGATGATCACATAGTCGTACCGCTCTTTCAAATAATGCACCAGCTCGTCCATTCGCGAAGTGAGGATCAATTCTGAAGGGTTGGGAGGCACGGGCCCGGCGGTAATAAAGTCCAGATTCTTCACCCTCGAAGGCTTAATGCAATCATCAATTTGGTCGATGCCAGAGAGGATGGTGCTGACCCCTTTCACGTTTTCGGTATTAAAGCCAAGGTGTATTTTGGGCTTGCGCATGTCGAGGTCAATCACGATCACCTTTTTGTCGCTGAAAGCCAGGATGCCCGCCAGATTCATTGCAAAGAAGGTTTTTCCTTCCCCCGAGATGGTGGAAGTGACGGCCACCATCTTGCTGCCCGGCTCATTATTGATAAACTGTAAATTGGTTCGAATGGCTCGCAGTGACTCGGCAATTAGCGACTTGGGTTTCTTGAGCACCAACAGTTGGTTTGCCGGTATTTCGCTTTTGTATTTGGGTATTACGCCCAGCACCGGCGAGTTGGTGTACTTCAGGATATCGTGTAGAGAAGGAATTTCGTTGTAGAAAAGGTATTTGAGCAAAATGATACCGGCGCCCAGGAAAATGGCGGCCAGCAAACTACTCAGGTATACATTGCGGGCGATGGGCGAGATGGGCTGGCTGGGCGGCCTCGAGCGCTCGAGGATGATGCTCTGCGACACAAATCCAGCACGCGAGATGGAATACTCGGCCTTCTTTTCTACCAGTTGGTTGTAGAAGCGCTCGTTGATACTGTAAACACGCTGAAGCCGGCTGAACTCTATCATGTTGAAGCGGGCAGAGCGGCTAGCCAGGGCCAATTCGTAATCAACAATTTTCTCTTCCAGATCGGTAATACGCGAGCGAATGTTGTTTTTTAGTGCGGTGATACTTTCCACCAGCAGGCGTTTCTGTATGGATATCTGGTAGTCTAGGGCTTCTATCTGGCGACTGTTGGGCGTTACCTCGTAAAGCAGCCGTTCGCGCTCCATGAGCTGTCCCTGCAAGGCCGTAAGCAAGCTGGAGATGGTGCCCCTGAATTCGCTTCCCGAAAGGAAAGCAATCAACTTATAAATGTCAATATCCTCCTCGTCCTGGAGGCTTCCTTCAATTTCCGAAAAAATACGATCCTCCAGCTCAAGCATCACAATCTGATTGGCGTAATCGCCGATGCGGGCATGAAGGGCAGGCAGCGGTGTTATGGTTGCTTCGTCAATATTGTGTTCTTTCTTGAAGCTGTCCAGTTCCAGTTCCGATTCGGCAAGCTGGTCGAAAATCACATCGAGCTGGCGATCGATAAACTCGAGAATGTTGTTGGCACTCTCGGCCTTCTTCTCCAGGTCAAACACGTTGAACTCCTCGGCCATGGCATTCACAATATCGGATGCTTTCTGGGCATTGGTTCCTGTATTGCTGATGAGGATAGTGCGGGCCGCGGCGTTCAGCACGTTGATCTTTATGTTGGGCGAAAATTTGCTTATGGTCGTTTCAGGATTGTTGATAACAAAAAAGTAAGGGTTGCGGGTAAATACGCTCTGCTGCTCTTCGTAAATGCGCGGGTTTATCACTTCTACCATGATGTCGAGATCGGGAAGCGAAATCATACGCCCCGAAGTAAACTCCCGGCGCTGCTGACCATTACCGTTGATGGTATAAGAAATCATCACATTGGTCTGGCCGATAAAATCGATGTTGATTGGCACCCCGTACAATGCACTGTTTTTTGCCCTGGCCTCCACCCTGAAAGGGGCGTTTTTGTATAGCTCATTGTTGAGCACCCTTCCCTTGGTAAAGTAGCTGATGTTAAGTGGCAGGCTCGACAGGGCTCTGTGCTGAAACACCGAGGAGCGGATCAGCTCTATTTGCTTGGCCATGTCGTCTTCGTAAATGTTTACGGTCGACAAAATACGGTTGGCCTGGCTCTCGCCGCCCAGCTGCAAAATGGCCGAGGTCTGGTATACGGGGGGGGTGTAACGCAGGTAGAGGTATGAGCCGGCGAGGGCCATGGCAATAAATGCAATGGGGAAGAGAATGTTGCGCTTGGCAATGTAAATAAACAGCTTTACATCAAGCTCGTCATTCAGTACGGAAATTTTCTTGGTGGGTTCTCCGGCCATTTTTTATCTCGTAAACAAAGAATAAACCAATAATGCAGTAGTAATAAGCGAAAGGTAGGGTGTAACATTTTCGAGTATGCGCTGTGGCACCCTCTCCCTGGGTTCGACATAAATAATATCGTTGGCCTGTAGCACAAGGTTGGCATTTTTAACTCCTTCGATGGTCGACAGGTCCACAAGGAAAATCTGCGGGTTATCAGGCTCTCCCCTTATGAGTTTTACCCTCGCTGCCCTGCCATCGGCAATGCCGCCCGATTTTGCCAGGGCTTCAAACAAGGTGGTGTTGGTGTTTTCGAGGTAAATAACACTCGAAGTGCCACCCCTGCCACCCGGGAAGAGGATCACGCGGTTGTTTACCACCCTGAGCTGCACAAAGGGCCGGTTATAAAATTCGGTAAAGGCATCCTCCAGCATGGCCTCGGCATCGCGGGTGGTGAGGCCAGCCACCTGGGTGCGTCCCAAAACCGGTAACTTAATGGTGCCGTCGAATTCAATCCGGTATGTAAGCTGGCCCTGTCGAAGGCCTTGCCCGCTTAGCATGGTAATGGGGTCAATCAGGCGTTCTCCATCATTTGTAAAAAGCTGAAAGGCAATCTCGTCGTTGGGTGCCAGGCGGTACTGATCGGTTACCAATAGTTCCTCAAGGTCTGAGTACTGAAAGTCCCGGGGAGTGCGCAGCATCTGTTCGGGATTGAGCACACGGCACGAAGAAAACACAATGACCAGAAAAAACAGCAGAATATATTTCCTCATCAGGATAGATCGGTTTGAAGGACAAATTTATAAAAAAGTGGCATCAGTTTAGATAAAATAATAACCGGCGATCTTTTCAAATATTATTTCAGGCCTTTTTTATCGAGCAATTCGTAATAATAGGCCGCCATATCATCGACCAGCCTTTGGTAATGAAATTTTTGCCCCACCATTTCCCATCCGCCGTTACCCATTTGGGTTCTCAGTTCCTGGTTTTCGATTAGCAAAAGCAGCTTATCAGCAAAACCTGCGGCATCGTTGCTTGCGGTAAGGAATGCAGTTTTGTCAGGCACCACCACATTACCAATGCCCCCCACATTGGTCGTCACGATGGGCTTACCTGCGGCTTGGGCTTCAATAAGGCTTACCGGCGTGCCTTCGTTGAGTGAACTCAGGGCAATTATGTCCATGCCGGCATTTACCTGGTCCATTTCGGTAATCCAGCCCGTAAAGGTCAGGAAGGCTTTTTGCGGTTTGGCATTCCAATCTGTAAATTCGAGGCCCAGGTGCTCCACTTTGTGTTCAATTTGTTGCCTCGATTCCCCATCACCCACAATAAAAGCACGTATTTTTCTTACGCCTTTTTCTTTGAGGATTTTAAGTGCTTCGAGGAATAAATCGTGATTTTTTATGGGTACCAACCTTCCCACAATACCAATCGCTATCTCATCGTCAGCAATCAAATGCTTTTCGCGAAAAATTTTGCGCTTTTCGAGCTGGTTTTCGCGAAAGCGGCTCAGGTCAAATCCAAGGGGGATCACCCTGATTTTTTCTTCCGGGCAAATCCGGTATTTGTGACTCAAATCGTATTTCTGGGCTGCGCTTATAGCAATTATGCCTGTGCTGAGGCTTGCAAGGCGTCGCTCCACATTTTTATAGAAGCTGGCTTTCAGTTGGCTGAAGTAGGCATCGAAAACATGTCCATGAAAGGTATGCAGAATCACCGGGACATTAAGCGAGGAGGCAGCCAGACGGCCCAGCGCACCGGCCTTGGAGGCGTGGGTGTGAACAATATGCGGCTGAAAATCCTGCATAATCCGCCGTATTTGCCGGTAAGCCATTAAATCGCTTTGCAGTGAGATTTTTCGGCGCATGTCGTCCAAAATCAACGGTTTTATTCCTAATTGGTTGGGAATAAATTCTGAATTCTTTTCTGTAGGATCGTTTTTGCCCCCCAGCAGCAAAGTTTCGAACTCCAGCGGGAGATAGCGGGTAAGGTAGGCGGCGTTGTAGGTGGGACCACCCAGGTTAAAACGGTTTAGTATCCGGAGAACCCTAATCATTGCGGAGGTAAATATAGTCCAAAAATACTATTTTTCTGATCGAACGTTAGAAATATCTTACTTAAATCATGTTCTTTTTCCACCAATACTGAAAAACCATCAGCGCCCATATGCGTGCAGGAGCATCGCCAGGGTTGCGCGAAAAAAGCTGCTTGAGCAATTGCCTGACTTCCCCATAGTTAAATATTTTCTGCTGCCTTACAAACTCCTCGCTCAACAGGTCATCTACTATGAGACTTTTTAACTCTTGACGAAACCAGCGTAACAGCGGTACCTCAAAACCCTGTTTATTCCTGTTGTAAAGGTCAGCAGGCATGTCCTCGCGGAAGGCATCGCGAAGAATCTTTTTTCGCTTTCTGCCGTCAATTTTATATACATCAGGCAATGAAAAAACAAAGTTCACCAGATCGTGATCCAAAAAGGGCACCCTTACTTCCAGCGAATTGGCCATCGACATCAGGTCCACCTTGGTGAGCATGTCGTATGGCAAAACAAGTTGCATATCGGTGAGCAGCACTTCTCCAACAGGGCCGTTTTCAGAAATTTCTTTGAGCCAGCCGCTTTTCCTTAAGTTCAGGTCAGCATCTTGTGTTTGCTTCACAAGCAGCTTATTAACCTGTTCATGCGTTGTAAATCCGGCCCACTGCCAGTATCTTTCAGCGGCGGGCTGCCGCATTCCGCTTCCGAAACGGTCAAACTGCCTGATCTTGTTCAGCAGGAAATTATTGCGCGACTGTGGTAAGCGGGCCATGAGCGGCTGCAACTGCTTCAAGGCCTTTGCGCCCAAGCCCGGATGGCGCACCTTCCATTCGGCAAGGTGCTTGTTATAACCGGCAAAGAGTTCATCGGCACCATCGCCCGAAAGGGCTACCGTTACTTTTTTGCGGGTTTCCCTGCTCAGGATATACACTGCCAGGGCCGAAGAGTCGGCAAAGGGCTCGTCGATATAGTCTATCACATCGAAAACGCAACCAAGCAGGTCGTCGGTGCTGAGCTTGAATTCGGTGTGGTTGGTTTTGTACATTTTTGCCACCGCCCGGGCATATTGGGTCTCGTCGAACATGGGCTCATCCCTGAAACCTATGGAAAAGGTGTTTAGTCCCTTAACTTCCTTTGCGGCCAGGGCAGTAATGATACTGCTGTCGATACCTCCGCTAAGAAAAGCGCCCAGTGGTACATCGGCTACCAGGCGCTTCCTCACCGAGTCGGCCAGCTTGGTGCGCAACATTTGCCTGGCTGCTTCGTAACCGGCGGGTGGGGAAACGGTCGTTTGCCCATCTTTAATGCTATAGTACTGTAGGGTTTCAATGCCCTTGCGTGAAACCTGAAGGTAATGTCCTGGCAACAACTTGTAAACCCCTTCAAAAATGGTCCAAGGGCCTGGAATGTAATTCAGATGCAGGTAAGCTGAAAGCGAGGTGTGATCGATTACTTTTGGAATGTGCATGGCCATCATGCCCTTCATTTCCGAGGCAAACAGCAGTTTGTCGCTGTTGTGGTAATAGTAAAGAGGCTTAATACCAAAACGGTCGCGCGCCAGCAAAAGCGTGTCTTCTTTTTTGTCGTAGAGGGCAAAAGCAAAGAAACCCTGGAGGTCGTTGATGCCTTTGGGGCCCTTTTCGATGAGCCAGTGAAGCAGCACTTCGGTATCGCTCTCCGAGCGGAAGCTTATCTGCTGTTGCTTCAATTGCTCCCTTAGCTGGCGGAAATTGTAGATTTCGCCGTTAAAAACAAGGGTATACCTTTGGCTGTCATCGGAAAATGGCTGTGCGGCTGCTGCAGATGTGTCGATGATCGACAGGCGGGTATGGCCCAGGCAAGCATTTCCCCCGGCGTAGGTTCCACGGGTGTCGGGCCCGCGCCAGTGCAACGAAATCAAGGCATCCTTGAGGCCATTGGGCCGGGTCCTGGCAAAGTCGTTGAAACAATACAAGCCAACAATGCCGCACATGTGGTTTTAGTTAGTTTTGAAAAAGAGAAGCACTGTCGGCCAAATTCCTGACAGCGCTTCTCCTTTCTCAGGTTATTATTTTGTCATTATTCGAAAAAAAGCAGATCATTACAAGTGAATCACCTCATCGTAAGCAGCCGCTGCTGCTTCCATAATGGCTTCCGACATGGTGGGGTGGGGGTGAACGGCTTTAATGATTTCGTGGGCGGTGGTTTCGAGCTTGCGCGCAACCACCGCTTCTGCGATCATTTCGGTAACATTTGCCCCGATCATGTGCACGCCCAGCAGTTCGCCGTATTTGGCGTCGAAAATCACCTTCACGAAACCGTCCTTGCTGCCGGCGGCGCTGGCTTTGCCCGAGGCTGAGAACGGGAATTTGCCCACCTTCAGCTCGTAGCCCGCCTCTTTTGCGGCGGCTTCGGTATAGCCTACTGAGGCCACCTCAGGCACGCTGTAGGTGCAGCCGGGAATGTTGTTGTAGTCCATGGGCTCGGGGTTGTGACCGGCAATTTTTTCCACACAGATAATGCCTTCGGCCGAGGCCACATGCGCCAGGGCCTGCCCGGGCACCACATCGCCTATGGCATAATAGCCTTCCACACTGGTGCGATAAAATTCGTCCACCACAATCTTGCCTTTTTCTGTTTTAATGCCGGTTTCTTCCAGGCCAATCCCTTCAACGTTGGTGGCAATACCCACTGCCGAAAGTACAATGTCGGCTTCAATGGTTTCTTCGCCTTTTTTGGTTTTCACCAACACCTTGCATTTGTTGCCCTTGGTGTCGACCGATTTTACCTCACTGGAGGTCATAATTTTCATTTTCGATTTTTTGAAAGAACGCTCCAGCTGCTTCGAAACCTCCTCGTCTTCTAGCGGCACAATGTTGGGCATGTATTCGACCAGGGTAACCTGTGTGCCAATGGTGTGGTAAAAATAAGCGAACTCAGTGCCTATGGCGCCTGAGCCCACCACTACCATCGAATCGGGTTGCTTGTCGAGCACCATCGCCTGACGGTATCCAATGATTTTTTTGCCGTCGATAGGCAGATTGTCGAGTTGCCGGCTTCTGGCGCCAGTGGCGATGATAATGTTTTTAGCTTCGTACTCAGTGGTTTTGCCGTCTTCAGCTTTCACTTCAACCTTTTTGCCGGGAAGCACCTTGCCAAAACCTTCAATCACGTCAATTTTATTTTTCTTGAAAAGAAATTGAATTCCCTTGCTCATACCAGCGGCTACTTCGCGGCTTCTTTTAACCATGGCCGGAAGGTCGGCTTTTGCGTTGCCTTCGAAAGAAACACCATACTCGGCCGCATGGTTGAGGTAGTCGAAAACCTGAGCGCTCTTGAGCAGGGCTTTGGTGGGTATACAGCCCCAGTTGAGGCAAACGCCGCCCAGTTCTGATTTTTCCACCACGCCAACTTTCATTCCCAGTTGCGAAGCCCTTATGGCCGCAACATATCCTCCGGGCCCGCTGCCCAGCACAATCAGATCATAGCTCATATACAAATGGTTTTATTTTTTCCGAAAAAATGTTACACGAATTTAATATTTTTTTGCGGGTTGCCGGCATTTAGCTCCTTTTTAGCCTGACCCATGTCGAGGATCAGCTCGGGGTGGGTTTCGGCCACATTTCCAATGGTTACAATGTCGGCGCCGGCCTCCCAAATCTCAAAGGCCGTTTCGGGGGTTCTGATGCCTCCACCAACAATCAGCGGAACGCTGATGCTTTCCCTTACGCCCATTACCATGTCGATAGGCACCGGGTGCAGGGCACCGCTGCCGGCATCCATAAATATGATTTTCAGGCCCAGCATTTCACCTGCCAGAGCGGTGGAAATGGCAATATCGGGTTTGTCGAAAGGTATGGGCATAGTGTTGCTCATATATTGCACCGAGGTAATTTTGCCGCTCTCCACCAGCATGTACCCGGTGGGTATCACCTCCAGGCGGCTATGACGGATCATTGATGCGGCCACCACGTGGTTGCCAATAAGCATGTCGGGGTTTCTTCCGGAAATGAGCGAAAGGAGCAGAAGAGCATCGGCGCTGGGGTCAACCTGAAAAACGCTGCCGGGAAATAGTATGACCGGCAGTTCGCAGTGTCTTTTGATTTCATTAATACAAAATAAAAGATTGTCGCGCGTAAGCAAGCTGCCGCCAATAAAAATATAATCGGCTCCGGCTCCGCAAGCCAACTCTGAAATCTCCTTCAGGCTGCCCCTTGTGCTTTTGTCGGGGTCGACCAGCACCGCAAGCTGCTTTTTTCCCTTCAGGGTTTGTTGTTCAATGTCTTTTAATATTTGCATAACCTAATGTAAGAAAAGGCGGTCGGTTAGCTGTCGACCGCATAAACAAGTATATAATTTTCAAGGGTTTGATAATGTACGTCATAGGTTTTTGTCTCCTCGCTGCCGGTGATTTCGCCTTTTATGGCACCCTGTCCTTCGAATTCGAAAGGGAAGATACGAATATGTTCGCGAAACTGCAAATCGCGGCGGCCATGGAGTTTAAAAAGAGCTTCCTTGGCAGCCCAGATCACAAAAAGGCCCTCCATGGCATGCGATGAAAAAACAATGCGCAGCTCACAGTCGTTCAAGAACTTGTGAGCTACTTTGAATATCTTGGGACTCATCTGCTCAATGTCGATTCCCACACTTTTATTGGTGCTGGCAATCAGGGCCGAAAATTTTCCCGAATGGGTGACCGAAATATGCTTTATGCCATTGTTGAGGTGGGGTTTGCCGTATTCATCGTATTCAATTCCGGTGAGTTCGCCGGGGCGAATGAGGTGAGGCAAAATCAGGCGGTAGCTAAGCCAGTGTTGCCTGCGGGTGTCGGAGCGCAAATACGAATAATATTTTAGCTCCTGCTCGGTAAGATTTACAGTCTTCCAAAGTTCTTCCACCGTCTCGCTGATCTCCCAGACCCCCATGGCCGCATTGGCAAGCTTTTTTTTTAGGAACAGACTCATACCGCTTAGCTTGTATAGGAAAAAGCGCAACAACAAAAAAAGTATTTCCGGAACCTATTGCCACTAAACCTTTCGGCTGTTTGGATTGTTCCTTCTAATACTTCATAATATATTTCCCCTCAGAAGGAAAGTATTATCTTTGCAAAACAAAAATCAAAGGTAAAAAATAAATGGAAAATCTTATTGCTGAGAAAATTTTAAAATACAAGGTTAAAGATATTGGTCTTGCCGATTTTGGCCGAAAGGAGATAGAAATTGCCGAGAAAGAGATGCCTGGCTTAATGTCGCTTCGCGAAAAGTTCGTTAAGGAACAGCCTCTTAAGGGTGCCCGCATAACCGGTTCGCTGCATATGACCGTTCAAACCGCTGTTTTGATTGAAACCCTTGATGCCTTGGGTGCCGATGTGCGTTGGGCCAGCTGTAATATATTCTCTACCCAGGATCATGCTGCTGCTGCCATTGCAGCGGCTGGCATTCCGGTTTTTGCCTGGAAAGGCGAAACCCTAGAAGAATACTGGTGGTGTACCAAGCAAGCCCTGTCGTTTCCCGATGGCAAAGGCCCCCACCTGATTGTTGATGATGGCGGCGATGCCACCCTGCTGGTTCATAAAGGCTATCAGGCCGAGAAGGATGCAACCGTTTTGGATGTAACACCTTCGAATCGCGAGGAAGCCGAAATTCTTAAGCTGCTGAAAAACACCCTGAAGGAAGACCCGCAAACCTGGCATCGCGTGGTAGCTGAGCTCAAAGGCGTTTCCGAAGAAACCACTACCGGAGTGCACCGCCTCTACCAGATGATGGAGGCCGGCGAGTTGCTCATTCCTGCTATTAATGTGAATGACTCGGTGACCAAGTCGAAATTCGACAACCTTTACGGCTGCCGCGAATCGCTGGCCGATGGCATTAAGCGCGCCACCGACGTTATGATTGCCGGCAAGGTGGTTGTAGTTTGCGGTTATGGCGATGTAGGTAAAGGTTCGGCCAAGAGCATGCGCGGCTACGGTGCCCGAATTATTGTAACCGAAATCGACCCCATATGCGCCCTTCAGGCCGCCATGGAAGGCTTCGAGGTGAAAACCCTTGAGGAAGCCCTGGATGAAGGAAATATTTTTGTTACCGCTACAGGCAACAAGGATGTTATTACCGTGGAGCATATGGCAAAAATGAAAGACCAGGCCATTGTATGCAATATTGGGCATTTCGACAATGAAATTCAGGTGGATAAGCTAGATGCCTTTCCCGGCATTAAGAAGGTGAACATTAAGCCGCAGGTCGACAAGTATATTTTTTCTGATGGGCACGAAATTTTCATGCTTGCCGAAGGCCGACTGGTAAACCTGGGTTGCGCCACAGGGCACCCATCGTTTGTGATGAGCAACAGCTTTACCAACCAGGTACTGGCTCAGATCGATCTCTGGAAAAACGATTACGAAATTGATGTGTATCGCCTGCCCAAAAACCTCGATGAGGAAGTGGCCCGCCTTCACCTTGAAAAAATTGGTGTGAAACTCACCAAGCTTTCAAAAGAACAGGCCGACTATATTGGCGTAAGCCAAAAAGGCCCGTTTAAGCCTGACCATTACAGGTATTAAGCTAATTGAAAAAAAAGGAAGAGGCCGGGATTTTTTCCGGCTTTTTCTTTTTTACCAGTTTGTTACCTGGAGGTAGGGATACTGGAAATAAGTGCGATATTGTTTTAGGGGGTATTTCGAGGGGCCTTCTACCACTGAACCATCAATTAGCAGGTACAATGATTCGCAGCATTCGCATTTTGCAATTGGAGGATCTTCCACAACAATGCGCGCGCATGCTTCATAGGGGTGATGAGGGCAAGCCCGGTCGAAGGCCTTAAACTCGTCTACTGACCAGCGATAAATGACAATTCCTCGGTACCCGCCTGAAAAATAAGCCCAGCCGCCAATGCCATTCAATTCAATGTACTGGGTCGATTCGATGTTTATGGTAAATTCCACCGGATAGGTAGGTACCGGATGCTGGTTGTCCTTATCGCAGGAAAAAGGCAACAAAAGAAACAGACCAATGAAAGAAAGAAGGATGGTTGCTTGCTTCACTTTTTTGATAAATGGATTTAAAAGCAACAAAAAATATTTCTGAATTGAATAATTCTGCATGCAGGTTGAAAACGGAAAACTCCGAAGTTTGTTTTTTCGGACATAAAATTAGTAATAAAATGGTATTTTTGCTATAATATTGCTTTTGCTGATTTCGTTAAAAAATTGAGAATCAGTAATTTTTTCATATTATGAGGTTTTTGCTTTTTTTATTCATTTTGTTTGTTCCTTTGCTGGGTTGTCAATCGAACCGCAAGGCGATCAAGGCAGAGCGCAAGGCCGAGAAGGTAAAGAAAGATCAGGAGCGTGAAGCCCAGCAGGTTTATGAGGCAGGCCTTGACCGGCACCTTAGCCTTCAGACGTCAAATACGCAGGAGCGCATGAAGCAAAACCGCCAAAAGAGCGAGCAGTGGCTGAAGCCAAAAAAAAGAGACCCTTTTTACAAGCGCTGGTTTAAAAACAGAAGGCGCTAAACCGAAATACCCCGATTATGGAAGATTTTGTATATATCATTTTGGTCATTGCCTGGCTGGTAATAAGCCTGATGAAGAGGAAGTCCAAAAGCGACTCCCCAGCTAAGCCGCGTCCTGCCTCCCGGCCTGAAACCACAAGCGCTCCCAAGCCCATCGATCTGGAAGAGATGCTTCAGGATTTTTTTGGTAAAAAAGCCGAGCCTGACCCTGAACCCGCACCTCAGCCTGTGCGCGAGCAAACCGCCATTGAACGCTCGTATGAGAAGCAAGAGCAACAATATGCTTCATTCGATGATGATTACGTAAACATGCCTGAACCGGTTTTTGAAGAATTTACCGGGCAGGACGCCGTTTCAGAAGAATACAAATTTTCAACCAACATCAGGGAGCAAACCATCGACGACCTGATAAGGGCTAACGCCGCCGAAGACGCCCGTAAGCGCGCTGCTGAAATGGCCGAACAGAATGCTGATATGACAGATCTGCCTGATTTTGATGTGCGCACTGCTGTTGTTTTTTCGGAAATACTAAATCGAAAGTATTCCTGATTTTTTTTGCATACTGTGGTTTTTTCATTACATTTGTCTTGTATTTAAAACAAAACATTCTCCCTGGCCACGGCCGGGGGTTTTTTCTGTAAAAAGCCCTGCACGACAGGCAAAATGAAAGTGTTGTCAGTTTTTCTTATCCGGCTGCCAGCAGTTTTTTTTTATGCCCGGGTAGTTTGACTTTTTAAAAATAAAATTAAAGTGACCCCATTGCTTAGCCATACCGTGCCTCCGTCACTATCCTGCCCACCGGGCTTGGGCAAAAAGGCTGTTGCTTGCAATGGAGGTGCAGTAATTGCTGATTTTCAGTTTTTTGCAAAACCGAATACAGACTTACCTGATTGTAGCCAACCGGTCTCAGATTTACAGTCTTTTCTGACATAGGGACCGGAAAAAATCAGCAGTAGTTAAAACCCATTTTTTCAGGTCCCAACAAGAAAATCATACACAGGTTGTATGTAAAAAGCCTTATAATAAATTCAAATACCCAAGGAAATGAACGAAGTAAAGTATTTTACCAAAGAAGGATTAGACAAGCTCAGGGATGAGCTTGAAAAACTGAAGTCGGTAGAGCGGCCATCCATTTCTCAGCAGATTGCCGAGGCCCGCGAAAAAGGTGATCTTTCGGAGAATGCCGAGTATGATGCGGCCAAAAATGCACAGGGCATGCTCGAGCTTCGCATTTCCAAGCTGGAGGGAGTACTCAGCAATGCCCGTATTATTGACGAAAGTCAAATTGACGAAAGCAAGGTTGCCATCCTCTCAAAGGTTAAACTGAAGAACCTAAAAAACAAAGCGGAAATGTCTTATACACTCGTACCTGAGAATGAGGCCGATATAAAAAACGGCAAGATTTCAGTTAACTCGCCCGTGGCCAGAGGCTTGCTGGGTAAAATCGTGGGCGATGTGGTCGATATTAATGTGCCGGCAGGCGTGCTGTCGTTCGAAGTGATGGATATCTCGAGGTAGATACTTTGTTTTTTCAATTTTCTGCCGGATGGTATTGCAAACAAGCCATCCGGCATTTTTTATTAATTTTGGTTTGTTACAAAACCGAACGAATATGGCAAGTATATTTTCACGCATTGTAGCCGGCGAAATTCCATGCTATAAAGTGGCAGAAGACGACCGTTACCTGGCTTTTCTTGACATTAATCCCTTGGCTAAAGGTCATACACTGGTGATTCCTAAAAAGGAAACCGACTATATTTTTGACATTGAGGAGGAGGAATACCAGGACCTGTTTCTTTTTGCCAAAAAGGTGGCCAGGTCGCTGAAGAAATGCATACAGTGCGAAAAGATTGGTATGGCGGTTATTGGACTGGAGGTGGCGCACGCACACATTCACCTGGTACCCATCAACGGCATTTACGACATTGATTTTCGTAAACCCAAACTGAAGTTGAGCCCAGAGGAGTTTAAAATGATTGCTGAGCGTGTGGCCAGTAGAATGGAGTAAGGTTATTTGCTGATGCGGCCGGGGTTATCTGCCAAAAAGGCTTTCCAGCCTGTGTAGGAGGTTTGCCCTGCCCCGGAAGCGGCCTTGTTTTGGAAAAAATGACACATGGCCACGGCCAGGGCATCGGTTGTGTCGAGATACGTGGGCAGCTCGCCAATGGCAAGTATTTGCTGCAACATGGCCGCCACTTGTTCTTTTGAAGCGCTGCCCTTTCCGGTGATGGACTGCTTGATCTTGCGGGGCGAATATTCAAACACTGGTATGTCGCGATAAAGAGCCGCTGCAATAGCCACTCCCTGGGCGCGTCCCAGTTTGAGCATTGACTGCACGTTTTTTCCGAAAAAAGCGCTCTCTATGGCCAGCTCGTCGGGTTTGTAATGATCAATGTTGCGCAGCACCGTTTCGAAGATCTTTTTCAGCTTCAGCGGATGATTGGCCAGTTTATCAAGTTTTAAAATATCCATGGCAATGACCTCGGCTTTTTGCTTCTTAATGCCCACCACGCCAACACCCATATTGTTGGTGCCAGGGTCAATGCCCAGTATAATCCTGTCGTAATCCAATTTTTTCAATGTTTAAAGGTAGTCACCCCGCAGAGGGCAAAACAAAAGTACAGAAAATATTTTGGGTGGTTATCCGGTATGTGGTTCCGCTGGCAGCCCTGGGATACATAATTTTTTCGCTGAGAAAAATTCCTGCCGACCAGCTTTTATACTGGCAGCAATCGGTTTCATGGTCCTTTTTTTCTGCCATCATTATTATCGGTGTGCTGGTGCTGACGGCTATCAACTGGCTGCTCGAGGCCCTCAAATGGCAAAAGTTGGCCCGGCGTTTTGAATCGGTAAGCCTGATGCAGGCCTATGCCGGAGTGCTTTTCGGAATCAGCCTGGGCATGATCACCCCGCGGCGTTCGGGCGAGTTTGCTGGAAGAGTGGTTGTTTTAAAGCCCGAGAACCAGGTGCGGGGCATGGTAATAAACACGGCAGGCAGCTTTACCCAGTTTCTAATCACCTTGCTTTTTGGTCATGTGGGCGTAGCCATGGCGCTCATTGGAAAGGCCGGACAATTCAGCGCTTCGCGCGAGGGCCGGCTGCTGATTTATTCGGGACTGGCTTTGCTGTTGGCCGTTTTGCTGGTGCTTTACGCGAAAAGCTTGCTGGGCTGGCTGCAACAAAAAAGCTGGTTCCCAAAACGACTGAAGATCATTGAAGTAGTTATGACCTTGACCAAAAAGGAAATGGCAGTATTGTTTTCACTCAGTGCGCTGCGCTATGCCGTTTTTATTACTCAGTTTCATTTGCTGTTAAGGTTGTTTGGTATGCAACTAATGTTGTACGATACCTTTATGGTACTGAGCATAATTTACCTGATCATGGTAGGTATACCGGTATCTGGTCTGGCAGAGGCCGGTATACGCGGTTCAGTGGCACTCTTTGTTTTTTCACTGTATCTTGGCGATAAGCTTGCGGGCATCCCTGCTGCAGAACTTACCATTGTATCGGCTACCCTGATGCTTTGGTTTGTCAACCTTGCCCTTCCGGGGATGCTCGGAGCATTTCTTTCGCTCAGTGGAAAACTAAAAATTTCTCATAAAATATCATGACTACTGCCCTGGTTTTTGCTGTTTTTGCACTCCTTTATGCTGCGCTGATTGTCTGGTTCACTTATGGTTGGTGGAGCCTGTCTGCATTCTTGAACAAAGACAGCCAAGAGGTTTCCTTTTCGGTAATTATTCCTGCCCGCAACGAAGCCCGTCATATCATGCAGCTGCTTATTTTGCTACGCAACCAGCATTATCCGAAAGCAAAGCATGAAGTGATCGTGGTTGACGACCATTCGTCAGATGCCACCGCTTCCATTGTGGAGCGAAAAATTGCCTCAGGTTTTTTAACAAATGTACGTTTGCTAAAAGCTGATCAGCTAAATGGGAAGGCAGGGAAAAAGAATGCCCTTGCGCTGGGAATTGAAAATGCGGCAAATCCATGGATTGTTACCGTTGATGCCGACTGTATAATGGGCCGTCACTGGCTTGAGACCCTTGCGGGTTTTGTTGAGCAGCAGCAGCCTGATATGATTTTAGGGCAGGTGGCAGTGGTCCCGGGAAGAACCTTGTTCTCGCAATTGCAGTCGCTGGAATTTATGAGCCTTACGGGCACTGCGGCTGGTGCCGCCGCCATTGGAAAGCCCATAATGTGCAGTGGGGCCAATATGGCTTTCCGCAGGGATTATTTCGAAAAAGTGGGCGGGTATAACGGCAACGAAATGTATGCTTCAGGTGATGATGTGTTTTTGCTGCACAAATTCAAGAAGTTGCAAGGGACCCGCATTTCCTTTCTAAAAAGCCATGGGGGTCTGGTCTATACCCGTGCGTCAGCAAGTTTGAAGGAATTTCTTGGACAGCGTGGGCGCTGGGCCGGAAAGGCCGGAGGCTATCGCGATACTTTTACCATGGTCACCGGCCTGTTGGTGGCCGCTTTAAACCTGCTGCTGACCACCGGAATTGTCTTGGGACTGCTTTTTTCAGGGCAAGTTTTGTTGACAACCCTTTTGGTACTTATTCTTAAGGCTGTGATCGATTTCCCTATTGTATTCAGTGTTTCAGGCTTCCTGCGTCAGCGCGAATTAATGTGGCTGTATCCCGCCCTATCGCTAATTTATCCGTTTTATGTAACAGCTTCGCTGTTCTCTGGTTTCTTTCTGAAGCCTTCGTGGAAAGCATAAAGGGTCAGGGGGTCTCTTCTTGCTCCGGAGCCGATAGCAGCCGAATCTCTACACGGCGCTCTTCTTCGCTAAACTCCTCGGAAGAGAATTGATCGCCCAAGGCTTCTGCACTCAGACGGCCAGGGTCTATTCCGCGATCCATAAACCACTGCAGGACGGTTTCTGCACGCCTGCCCGACAAGATCATATTGTAAATCGTATCGCCGCTTTTGTCGGCATAACCCGAAATTTTGCACAAGAGCAGCGGATACGCCTCGAGGTCGGAGGCAACTTGTACCAGTGTATCCTGATGCGACTCCTTCAAACCTGCACTGTTGAAGGTGAAGGTGAGAACCACCGGATAACGGGCCATCAGGGAATCAGGCACCTGAACACTTACCGATACCGGCGTTAATTCAGATGTTTCAGTTTCCGCCACAATAAGTCCAACGGTTTCTTTGGGTGCCGCTTTTTCTTCGGGCTTCGATTCGGCAATGGGAAGAGGCGTTTTCACGGCTGGCGTTTCTTCCTGCTTCTTTTCAGGAGTCTCAACAGGCTCTTCAGCTATAGTTTTAGAAACTACTACCTTTACAGGCTCAGTTGGCTTGATTTCAGGCTGAGCTTCCTCTGTTTCTTCTGTCTCGGTTGCTTCTTCGATTTTTTTAACCTCCTCTGGCTCTTCAACCACTTCCTCCTGCTCCTCTGATTCCTCAAGAGTTTCAGTTGTCACCGGCTCTGTTTCGGTTTGGCTTACTGTTTCCGCTTCTTCTTCTTCAGAAACGACCTCGATAATAATTTCTTTTTTTAAAGGTTCACCTTGCTTGGTTTCGGGAACTATTTCCAGGTGCACCACCTCAACCTCTTTTTCAACGGTCTCAGTTTTGACGCTTTCGGCAGGCTCAGCCGGGCTCTCAGGAGCAGCGGTTTCAGATTTCTCTTCGAGTTCTCCTTCAGGAGCTTCTTCTGCTTCTTTTGCCTCGAGCATCACCTTTTTTTTTGTTGCTATGATGCGCTGCTGCCCGAGCATTTGGTGCGCAATGTTGATGGTTACCGCCTCGCCTTCACTAACCCTGATCTGAATCAGCGAATCGGTCAGCGAAATGTCGATGCGATTTTCTTCGGACCGGGGTACTTGCTTGCGTTCAATCACTTTTTCTTCTTCAATAACTCTTGGTCGGATAATGGGCTCGGGAATGCCTTCAGTTTCGTCGAAAGGAAGCAGTTGATCTGAAGTATGCGCGCCTGGCAATACCTGGAAAAAATCTCCTGCATTAAATACAGGTCCGCGGTAGCTTATTTTCCTTGCTCCAAAATGATAGGAGAGGCCCAACTGCCATTGCTGGTAAAAATTCAGTTCAGAAAGTTTACTGCCTTGGCTGTCGTTAATGGGGTAATACAGACCAGTTGCGAATCGGGCCGAGCTGCGGTCGCTGAGTCTGAATTTCAGCCCGTGGGTCATGCCGACGGCAAACTCGTGGACAGCAGAGGCTCCGTTGCGGGTCTCTCCGGCCAGGTAGCCGGCTTCAATGGTGTGAAAAGGCGCCAGAAATACGCGTTCGCCGAGCAGCCAGCCATTATCCCACCGAAAGCCCAGCGAAAGGGCGGCATAGCCTGCCTTTTTCAGGTCGCCACCTGCAGGCTGCCCCGCAAAGAGGCTGATCCCTGCGCTGAAGTTGCGGTTGAGGCTGCGTTCCATTTGAAGGTTGGCGGCTACTGATTTGAAGTCTTCCGGAAAGCTAAAGGCATTTCCGAACTTAAAAGTTGCTGCTCCGGCGGAAAGTTTCCAGTTGAAGATGTCGGTTTGCCCACGCAGCTGCAAAATGCTGAGAAATATGATAAGAGAAAATATGATTTTTTTCATTACGTTGGGTTTTTGCCGGTTTGTAATTCGATTTTCGGGGCTGCTTCGTCTTTTTGAGCGAAAGCGCCCTGCATAAAAAAGATTAACGGCTCAGACCCAGCCAGAGATTGAGTTCGAGGCTCAGGCCCACAAAGGGCTTAAGAAAAATGTTGCTGCTGGAATTGCTGTTGTTCTTTTCTTCCTGAAGTATGGCCATGCCGGCGTTGAGCCTGAGGAAATAGGCAGTTTTGTAACCATAGGCCACGTAAATAGGACGCCCGACAAGGGGACCGGTAATTTCGCGCCCATCGCCAAAGTCGAAGTTGGTAAGGAACAGGCCTGCCGAAATGGAGCTGTTGCTGCGGAATGTGCCGGCAAGGGCGGGGTTGCCCAGGGGGAATGAAATGCCGGCGTAGGGCGCGCTGTCGTATGAAATGTCGCTGAATCCGCCTTCGTTGTAAATGCCTGCATAACCAAAGTTGATTGGCAGGGTGCTGCGGGTGCGCTCGCTGGGGTAGTCGGGTAGCACCCGCGAGTCGGCCAGCACCAGGAAGTCGAACCCTAGGTATTGGTTTACCTCTTGGGCAACCATTTGCTGGAGGTCTTCCAGGTTTTGCTGAAAGAATGCCACGCGCAGGGCTCTGTCGTCTTCGCCCTCCTGGCTAAGAATATTGAAACGTGCCCGGCGCAGGCTCAGGTCGTTGATGCGTTCCAGTTTATTGTAAACAAGGTCGGAAAAGCCCGGAAAGTCTACCCCTATCTTGTTTCGGTAAAGCTCGAGGCCTTTTGATACGATTTGGTCGAGTTCCTGCCGCATTAGTCGCGGGTGCTTTGCCAAGGAAACGCTGTTGCGGCCCGAAACCACCGACATGTTGAGGTATGCATCGATGGCTTCTCTGATCATTGTTCCCAAAAGGTTTACTTCTTCGCGTGAAGCCAGCCTGAAATAGTTTATGCGAAGGGTATATTGGTTATTTCCCCTGAGCACATAGTTTACGGGTATGGAAAAACTTTGCTCCTGGTATCCTGCCGGCTTACGGTAGTCAGCGGAAAAAAGGGGCCCTTTCTCAAAATCGGTTGAGCCAAAAAGTACCAGTTCCACCATGTCGATACCTGCTGGCAGCATGCCATTTAGCATCCACTGGCTTTCGGCGGGCAGGGGCTGGTTCTCCCCCAGCCAGTTTTTTTCGTAATTATACTGAACGCTCTTAAATTGGGCATTGAGTGTCATTACAGGTATAAGTAGCAGAAGAAGTGTAAGTTTTTTTAGCATAGGAGTATGGTTTTAACGTCGATAATAATTCTTTGTGCTTTCTGGGGCAGGGGGCTCTCCAATAAAAAATAGAAGGCACCTATTGCCTATAAATATACGTAAAATAATTGGATTTAAAGGGGCTCCAATTGGGATAAGATAGTACAATAACAGCCACTGGCACATTACCAGTGGCTTAAAAAGCCAGAAACAAGATGCTGTTTTATTATTCGAGCTTGCCGGATACGGTGTACCCGGCATCAACGATTGCAGCTGTTATTATTTCTTCAGTCAGCCTGGATTTGTCATAAACTACGTGGGTTTGCATAGCCACATGGTCCGCTTCTACCAGTTCGATGCCTTCTAAGCCACTTATTCTCTTTTCAATGGCATTTTCGCAGCCGGTGCAGGTCATCCCTTCCACCATAAAAATGGTTTCCATGCGGTTTTCTGGTGCGATCTCAATGGCCTGAGGTTCCTTGTCCATTTTCTCCTCGAGGGTGTTGAGGTATAAGGGGAGGGCAAGCAGAATAACGGCAAAAACGGTAACAATTCCTAGGAAAACAACCGGGTTTAGTCCGGCAGGCCTTCTTCGGCCGGTTTCGCGCCCCCTGCGCATGGTCTTGATATGCTGATACCATAATACAGCCAGCAACAGCAATACCAATACGACCACAAAGGGCCAGAAAGTTATGATACGGTCAATAATACCCGTTTCAGTAACAGGAGATTGACCAAAAACAAAAGTGCTGGCGAAAAGCATGCTGAAAAGCAGACTGAGTTTGGGAAGTTTCTTCATGGTATTTTTTTTGTAAATATAGGGCTTATTATGATATGAGCAGACATTTCACGCTAAAAAGCAATGCCAGAATAACCTGATAAAATTAACAAGTAAACAAGTAAATAAATACTAAAAAGTAAAAATAAATTTATAACTTTAAATAGAAAGCGTTAAAAAAATCTTTAACCACTAAAAATCAGCCTTATGAAAAGCCATTTTCCGGAAATAAAGTGGAGGTTTTACTTCGTTCTAATGTTCTTTTTGTTGCCTGGGATTTTCCAAATCTCCAATGCTTGTGAAGCTTGCAACCGTTTGTTTCTTGCCCAGCTTAAAGGCGAACGCTCAGGCAGTTTGGTTTCACAGGAATTGCTTTCTACCATCGCCTCACAGGAGCATGTTGGGAGGAATAACCCTGCCGCTAGGGAAGCTGGCTTGTCGAACAACACGTTTGTTGCATCCAATGAACCAAAACCGGCTGCCCAGGAAAGTGCGACCAATGTTCAGTTGGTACAGCAGGGTAGCGCCCGGGCAAATATTCCACTTGGAAGCAATGTTGATTTTATTGATATTATCCGTCGGGACAACCGATTGCCCATTCCTCCTACCAGTTTTGTGCCACAGAACACTACTCCCAATAAAAGGGTTCGAATTACGCTTGAGGAAGGTGATTCTTATATTGGTAATGGAGTTATGTATAAAGGATTTACTATTGACGGTAAGATTCCGGGACCAACAATTATTGTTGATGAAGGTGACATTGTTGAGTTTAAAATAGTGAACACCGGCGATTTGCCTCATGGGGCTTCCATTCATGCTGTCAACAGCCAGACTTCTAAATATCTTGGAAAAATTGAGCCAAATGATAGTGCAAGTGTTGTTTTTCAGGCCAATATGCCTGGGGTGTACATGTATCACTGTGCTCCCGGCGGCCATGCCATCCCCATGCACATTATTTTTGGACAATACGGCATGATGGTGGTTCGGCCCAAGAAAAAATTTGAACTGGAAAGAATTCTTGGCAAAGAGCCGGATATCGAAATCTTTTTACTTCAGCACGAATATTATGCATCAGGAAAAGATGCTGTTGAAGGGCAGGGAAAGCCCATGTACACTGCGTTCAATGGGAAATTATTCCGTTATGTGGAAGAACCTATTGTTGGGAAACCTGGAGATTATGTGAGGATTAACTTTTTGAATGCTGGTCCGAATCTCTTATCCACCTTTCACATTGTGGGAATAATCTGGGACTTTGCTTACTGGCAGGGAAATCCGGATAATAAATTTATTGGAGGGCAAACTGTTACGGCCGGGCCATCAGATTCCTGGGTTGTTGAATTCCGGATACCACCAGATGAAGGCAGTTACCTGATGCTTTCACATGCTGTGGGATCGACCGACCGGGGTGCTATTGGACTGCTCATTTGCGACCGCGCTGCCATACCAAATAGAACCTATCTCTCCGATGGAATTAAATATACCGAGGAGCAAATGGCCGAATTTCGCGAAAAGGCCATTAGAACCATCACCCCGTTTGGCATCGGATCGCCCGACGTGGATGTTCCTGTGGTGTATGGCCCGGAAGTGAAGGAGGTTATCGTAAGAATCATTGGAAATTCTTACCATCCAAAAGTGATACAGGTTACGCCCGGAACAACCGTTAAGTGGATCAACGAAGATGTATTTACTTATATGGAAGGGGAGTTCTCGGGCATTCACAATGTGATTGTAAAGACCGGTCCTGAGCGTTTTGCCTCTGACATGCTGGCCCATGCCGAAAGCCATTCGCAAGTGTTGAATGCGGAGGGTGAATATACTTATATCTGCACACCGCACCCTTATATGGAGGGGAGAATTATTGTTTCAAAAGATACCAAATCGCCGGGTGTACAATATGCCGGAAGCGGATCAGTGCCAACCAGAAAAATGATGTGGTTTGTATTAATATTAGCCGCCACAGCACTAATGATTGCATTGATCAGTCTCATTAATAAGTAGTTTGGGTTTTTATCGCAGTAGCGCATCTGCTATAAAAACGAGCATCATGACAAGGTAAAAAAGGTTGATTTTCAGGAAGGCTGGCTGTGGGTCTGGCTGCTCGCTCTTGCCGTGCCATTTACGGAATGAATATATAAGTGCCAGGGCCAGTGCAAAAACACTCAGCGAGAGCACTTGCGAATGAATGACTCCAAAGAGCGCAGGCAAGATGGCGGCCATGGCAGTGGCGGCCACCCATATCAGCGTGAGGTTTGCTATTTGCTTGCTGGTAAATATTCTCGTAATGGTTGGGAACCCAGCCTTCTCATAATCGTTTCCATACTTCAGCAAAATAAGCCAGAAGTGGGGTATTTGGCCGATAAAGAAGAAAAAGGCCACCAGGATTATATGTGGATGAAGAATGTGGCCACCAGCCGCAGTCCAGCCAATGATGGGTGGCAGGGCTCCCACCAGCGAACCGGGCACCACGGCAAAGGCGGTTTTCTTTTTCAGCCAGGTATAAACCAGGTTATACCACAACAAAGTAATAATGCCCAGAATCAGGGGCGTCGTTCTTTCCAATCTGGCAAGCAGCAAGATACCTGAAATGACAAGGACCAGCGCAAAAATGACGGCGCCTTTACTGGATATTTTTCCTGAAGGAATAGGACGGAAGCGTGTGCGCTCCATAAGGCTGTCGGGTCTGGCTTCCTGTATGTGATTAAGGACAGCCGATCCTGCCGAAAGCAGGTAAACCCCCAGTATTGCATCCAGCCAACCCTCCGCAAAAAAGCCCTGACTCAATAAAAAACCGGTCAGGGCAGTTAATGCTACAGAAAGGGTAATAACAGGTTTTGTAAGCTGGACAAGGGCCAGAAGGCGCTCAGAATTATCCTTTCTATTCATTTAAAGTTTTAAGGAACTCAACAATTAACTCCATTTGCTGCTCGGTTATTTCACCCTCATATGAAAACATTTGTCCGGCGCGATAACCTTTGTGGATGTCATAATCGGGTTCGTAAATCGAACGCTTCACATAATCATAATCATAGAGCACTTCCCTTTCCTGCCCTTGTGTAATTACGGGCACATTGGTTCCCCAGACTCCCTTAAAGGTAGGACCAATAATGGTGGAGCCATCGAGAGAGTGGCAAGCGAGGCAGCCTTTGCTTTCAACAATTTGCCTGCCCAGCAGGGCCAGGTCGGCGCCTTCGTCAATGGGCAGTGCCACTCCGGTGGTGTCAGAATACCATGTCCAGAAATCTTCGGGTTCCATTACCACCACTTCGGTGAGCATGTAACTGTGTTGCAAACCGCAGTATTCTGTGCAGAAAAGTGAATAGTTTCCAACTTTGGTGGCTTCGAACCACATGCGATTGTTGGCCAGACCGGGCACCATATCCTCCTTTACCCTGAAGGCAGGGATGTAAAGCGAGTGAATCACATCAACGGCATTCAGGTTTAGGATAACGGCTGTGTCTTTCGGAACATAAAGTTTGTCGGTAACCCTGCCATTGTCGTAGCGAAAGGAAAAACTCCACATGCGCGCGTTGGCAGTTATCTCAACCCCTTCGGAGGGGATTCTCTTCATGGGTTTCCAGCCTACATATCCATAATAAAACATACCCATTACAAGGGCCAGCGGAATCAATGTCCAGATGATCTCCAGTTTGGTGCTACCCTCATTCTGAACCGCTTTGGGATGTTTATTCTTGTTGTAGCGGATTAGGAAAATTATCATTACCAGGGTTATCCCGATCAGGAAGAAAAAGGAAATCCCCAGGATGAATATAAAGGCATTATTGACGCCTTCTACAAATGTTGAAGCTCCAGAGTACATAAGGCAGTTTTATCTGTATGAATAATCGAAAAAGGTGACAAGCAATACCAGCAGAAATAAGACCACCACAGCCGAAACCATAAAAGCAAAAAAACGGCTCTCGAACTTGAGGTGCATAAACCAGGCCAGCACAATGGTGGCTTTGATGCCAGCAATAAGCATGGCGGCTAAGGTGTTCATCGGGCCCATCTCAAGTTGGGTTATGGCCACGCTAATGCCTGTGAGTACCAGCAGGGCCAGTAAAACAAACACTTGGGTGCGGTAGCTTACTATGTGATGTTTCTCTTCGCTCATAACAACTCCGTTTTTAATGGATCAGGTAAAACAGGGGGAACAGGAATATCCAGATCAGGTCGACCAGGTGCCAGTATAGGCCGGTGTTTTCGAGCCAGACGTAGTCGGTCTGGTGTATCTTGTCTTTTCTGATTTGCCAAAACACATAAATGAACAGGCCAATTCCAATGAGGATGTGCAGGGCGTGAATACCTGTCATGATAAAATACAGCCCGAAGAAAAGGATGGTTCCATGACCCAGCTCGAGCAGTTCGGGAGCCCCGGGGTTGAAACCATACTCGAACTTGGCGCCCCATTCAAAGTACTTGTTGACAAGGAAAACCACTGCAATTATTAGGGTAATGGTAAGCAGGGTCAAGGCCAGTTTTTTATTTCCCTTTTGTATGGCCGAGATCGACATGGCCACGGTCATACTGCTAAGCAGCAGGATAATGGTGTTGATGGTGCCCATAACCACATCCAGCTCGTCACCGCCCAGTTTAAAGGCTTCAGGGTGCATGGAGCGGTAAACGGCATAAACCACAAAGAGCATCCCAAAAAGCAGCAGCTCGGTAAAGATAAAGAGCCACATCCCCATTTTGTCTCCCAGGTCATCGCGATGTACAGTCATAATCTCCTGTTTTTTTGTTAATGCTTAGTCTTCATAATCGTAAGGTCCCTTCACGATGGTGGGAATCTCTTCGAAATTTTCCAGCGTGGGCGGGGTGTCGACCTGCCACTCCAGCGTTTTTCCACCCCAGGGGTTCTTGTCAGAGGTTTTCTCTCCATGGCGAGCCGAGCGAATCAGGTTGGCAAAAATGATGACAATGCCCGAAACCATCACCCAGGCCCCCAAAGAAGAAACAATGTTTCCCCCGTGGAAATCGGGCAAGTAATCGTAATACCTGCGAGGCATTCCCATTATCCCCAGGTAGAACATGGGCAGATACAAAGTGTTAAAGCCAATAAAGAAGATGCCCCAGCCCAGGTTGGCCCAGCTCATGTCGTACATACGGCCGAACATTTTTGGGAACCAATAATGTATTGCGGCCATGAAGGCAAACCCGGTGCCGCCAAAAACTATGAAGTGAAAGTGCGCCACTACAAAGTGGGTGTCGTGCACATGCACGTTGGTGGCCAGCGAGCCCAGCACCAAACCGGTAAGACCGCCGATCATAAAAACGAAAATGAAAGATACTGCCCAGTAAAATGGGGTTTGCATGTGCAGTGAGCCTTGGTGCATGGTACTTACCCAGTTGAACACCTTAATGGCCGAAGGGATAGCCACCAGAAAGGTGAGAAATGAGAAGGCGTAAAGGGCTCTGCCGCTCATGCCCGAGGTGAACATATGGTGACCCCAAACAAAATATCCTACAAATGCAATGGCCATAGTTGATAAAACCATGGCTTTATATCCGAAAATTGTTTTGCGCGAGAAAACGGGGATGATCTCGCTAATGGCGCCCATACCCGGAAGGATCATAATATATACTGCAGGATGGGAGTAAATCCAGAAAAGGTGTTGATATAGAATGGGATCGCCACCGAGGGCGGGATCGAAAATCCCAATGCCAATGAGACGCTCTGCAACAATAAGCAGCAGTGTGATGCCAATGACGGGGGTGGCCAGAATTTGTATCCAGGCAGTGCCATAGAGCGTCCATGGGAAAAGGGGCATTTTGAACCAGGTCATGCCCGGTGCCCGCATGCGGTGAATGGTCACTACGAAGTTAATTCCCGTAAGGATAGACGAAAAGCCCATAACGAAAGCGCCAAAAACAGCAGGCAGCACGTTGGTGGGCGTTTGGAAGCTGTAAGGTGCGTAAAAGGTCCAGCCGGTGTCGGGCGGGCCATCGCCCATAAACTGTGAGGTTAAAACAATCAGGATGCCGATAATATAGAACCACCACGAAAGCAGGTTAAGCTTCGGAAAAGCCACATCCTTGGCACCGATCATTATGGGCAGGAAAAAGTTGCCGAAAACAGCCGGAAGCCCTGGCACCACAATGATAAAGATCATGATAATGCCATGCAAAGTGAAAAGGCTGTTGTAGGTTTGCGGACCCATAATAGTGTAGCCCGGAGCAATGAGCTGGGTTTTCATTAACAAACCCAGGATGGCTGCCACCGAGAAGAAAAATAGCATGGTGTACAGATACAGCAAGCCGATCCGCTTGTGGTCGGTGGAGAATATCCATGCTAAAAGACCTTTGTATTGCCCCTTATATTCAAGGTAACTGACGTTGTGGGCGTTGTTTGCTTCTGACATGTTGTTGCGGAATATTGGTTAAGTCGTGCGTTTTTTTGGCATTAAAACTAAGAACAATAAAATGACCAGGGCAAAGAAAAGTATCAGCGTGCCGGCCACCTTGGTAATGTTCAGCACATATTGTTGTCCTGCCGGGTCAAAGGTATAGCAATAAGAGAGTACGCGGCTGAGCGAAGGGCCCGATTTGCCCTCGGCGGTTTCTATCACGGCCATTTTCAGATCGATGGGCAAGAAGTAGGTGCCATGCAGGTAGCGGGTAATTTTGCCATCGTTGGTAATAAAGATCATGGCTGAGGTGTGCAGAAAGTCAAAGCCGGTACGCTTGTATTTAAAGCCCACGGCTTCAGTAACTCGTTTTGCATTGGCGCTGTCGGCCACGAAAAATTGCCAGCCGGTGGGGTCAATTTCCTTGTTGATGAGGTGATGGTAGTTGTTGCGGTTGGTGCGGGCCAACTCGGGTCCTTCGCGCGGGTCGAAGCTGATGGAAAGAATCTGGTATTCTTTGCCAATGGTCATGTCGCTTCGAGAAACTACTTCGGCCATCGACTCCATAAACGGGCTGCAAATTCCGGGGCAGCGGTAATACACCAGGGCGATCACTGTGGGCTTGTTAACCAACTGCTCAAGAGTCACCCGCTGACCAATCTCGTTAATCAGTTCAATGTCCAGGGGCACGTACTGGTCGAGCCGCTCGAAAATGCCAATTTCGGGCTCGTTGGGCTGATAGGTCCTTTCCAGGTCCTGCGCAACAGTTGCAAGCGGTGCTGCAATACACAATAAAATAAAAAGGGCTCGTTTCATTGTAATTATTTTATAAATGATGATGTATGCTTTCATTAAGCATGGGATGGTTTACTGGCACTACTTTAATTCGCGAAAGCGCTGTAAGAACCATTAAAAGATACAACCCTGCATAACCCAGCCATATGCCAATTTCAATCAATCCAAACTTCATAAGCCCATAACTGCCTGGCATGATTTGCAAAAACAGGCTGATCCATAGCCCCACCATCAGCAGGGCGCTTATACCGATCATTACAGGTTTTCTCCTGCCGGTATTGTCGGCCATTACCACCACAAAGGGTATGGCAAAGTTAATGAGGGGCTCGGCATAAAAGAAGAACTGCCATTCGCCCAGAAATCGGGGCGAATAATAAACGGTAAGTTCAGGAATGTTGGCATACCAGAGGATGAGGAACTGCATGAACCAGAGATATCCAAAAACAATACTGAAGCGGAACAGATAGCGCGCCAGGTCATGTCGGTGCGCCTCGTTAAGTTCAGCAAGAAATCCCAGATTTTTCAGGAAAAATATCAATAGAATTATCACCGCTGTGCCATAATACATGCTGGTAATCATGGCCCTGAAGCCGAAAATGGTGCTGTACCAGTGGGCGTCGATGGTCATGACCCAGTCGACGGCAGCAAGCGAGAAGATAAGCACGGCCACAAAAATGAAAACTTTTGAATAAAATGCGGTTTTGAAATACCACTGCTCGCCGCCTTCCAGGTCTTCCTTTTTTGCCATTTTACGCAGCATGAAAAAAAGCGGAATCCACAGGGCAAAATAAATGACCATGCGGATCATGAAAAAGGGCACATTGAGGAAAGGCGCCTTGTGGGCAATGAGTTTGTCGGTTTCGGTAATGCCCGGGTGCGACCATTCGTAGATGTCGTGAAGGCCGAAATAGATCAGCAGCATTAGAATGAAGCCTGCCGGCAAAAAGGCGCCTGCTGCCAGCGGAATGCGCTGAAATAGCGCCGACCAGGATGAGCCGGTTATGTATTGAACGCCATAAAACATGAGTGCGCCTATGCTTATGGTGATGAAATACATATTGTTTAGCAGAATGTTGGGCCAGGTCCTGGCACTGTCGGTGGCGAAACCGGCAGTAACGGCAATAATCCCGATAACGATCATTGCAGCAACAATGACCATGAGCTTTTTTGAGGGTTTAAAACTTGTATCCATAATGGGTTCCGTTTTACTTTTCCTGCAATACTTGTTCAACAAAGGCCACAATTTTCCAGCGGTCTTCCGGCCTTATCAGCGAAGCGTGGGCTCCCATAACTCCCCAGCCAACCGATATCACATGATAGGTTTCGCCTACGGGTTTGGCAATAAACTCGGGGGTGATGAGCGAAGCCGGCGGGATAATGTACTTTCCGTTGGTGTGCAGATTGCCTTTGCCATCGCCGTTTTCGCCATGGCAGTTTTGGCAGAAAACCCTGTATAGTTCCTTGCCTTCTTCGAGCAGCTCAGGAGTAATTTGCAGCGGATTTTGAAGCTGCCTGCCTGCCAACTCCCGGCTTTCGAAGTCGTTGCTGTATGGATATGGCTCCATGTCACGTGGTACGGTGCCAGCCACCGGCTCGCGCATAGTTCTGCCGTCGTCCATGGCTTCGTTGGCCGACCATGTTTTGTATGCCCGGCTGTGCGCCATGTCAGGGAAGTACTCGTAGCCTTTGTGCATGCGGGTGCGGTCGCAGCCCGAGAAAACCAACAGGACCGTCATTGCCGCCGCAAAGCTCAGGCCTCTTTTATGCAATGTTTTGTTATAGCCACACATAATTTAATGGAATAAGTTAGGCTTCATTTTCTTTTTCAATGATCTCTTCAACACCCGAATCCTGCAGCCATTTTACAATCTCGTCGGGGTTGAAGTTGCGGTCGAGCACCAGGTAAAAGCGGTCGTCGAGGCCGCGCGGATGAACCAAGTCAGCACTTTTCCCGGGAAACATCTTTTCGCTGAGAAGGAACGAAAAAGTGGTAAATGCCCCGGTAATCAGAATACACACCAAAAATAGTATGACCACCATTGGTGGGAAAGCAAAAACCGGCTTGCCGCCATAATGCAGTGGATAGTCGATTACCGACACATAATACACGAAGGCAAAGGTCAGGATTAGTGTAATAACCCCCGTTGCCACTGAGAGGTATGGCAGACGCGACTCTTTTGTAAGTTTTTTAATAAGGTCGTGGTCGGCACTGGGGCCGTAAATGCCCTTAATGTTGACGCCATTATCCTTCAGCTTCTGGGTTGCCTTTAGCAAAACGGACTCGTCGTCGAACACACCAATGATTTGTTTAGTGCTCATGGTCTTGTTCTTTTTGTTTTCTTAATTTTTCGGCCCGGGCAATGGGCTTCACTTCATTTACTGCCACAATGGGAATGTACCTCACAAACATAAGCATTCCGCAGGTAAAAAGCCCGAAGGTCCCCAGGTAAATGCCAACGTCGACCATGGTGGGGCTGTAATCGGTCCAGCTCGAAGGCAGGAAATCCTGAGCCAGCGACGAAACCATGATAATATATCTTTCGAACCACATGCCCACGTTAATAACCAGCGATACCATGAATAGAATCACCAGGTTCTGACGTGCTTTCTTGAACCAGAACAGTTGTGGAATTACTGCATTGAACACAACCATAATCCAGAAAGCCACCGAGAAACTGCCAGTGGCACGTGCCCTGAAGAAGGTGTAGATCTCGTAATCGACGCCCGAATACCAAGCGATAAACATCTCTGTAGCATAGGCCAGCCCTATGATGAGCGAGCCATATTTAAGCACATGAGCAATGTTATCGAGGTGCTTTTCGGTCACATAATCATACAGGTTGAAGGCTTTTCTGAAAAGGATCATCAGCGTAAGCACCATGGCAAAGCCGCTGAAGATGGCGCCCACAAAGAAGTAAGGCGGCAGAATGGTGGCATGCCAACCGGGTAGCACCGAAACGGCAAAGTCGAGGGCCACAATGGTGTGAACCGAAATTACCAGTGGCGCTGCTATCCCACCCAGAATCTTCATTAGGGTTTCATAGCGGCTGTAGGTGTAAAGCGATCCGTTCCAGCCCAGGCTGAACATCCCGTAAAGGAATTTTCCCGTTTTGTTTTTGGTGCGCTGTGCAATGGTGGCAAGGTCGGGAACCATACCCATGTACCAGAGCATAATGGAGGTGATGAGGTAGGTTGAGATGGCCAGCACGTCCCAGAACAGGGGCGAGTTAAAGTTGAGCCAAAGCAGGCGGGTATTGGGGTAGGGCAGAATAAAGAATGCAAGCCACGGCCTTCCCATGTGAATCAATGGGAACATGCCGGCGCACATAACCGCAAATACGGTCATGGCTTCGGCCGAACGGTTTATGGAGCCAGCCCATTTTTGCCTGAATACCAGAAAGAAAATGGTAAAGGCCGTTCCGGCGTGGCCAATGCCGATCCACCACACAAAGTTTATGATGTCCCAGCCCCAGGCTACGCTGTTGGTAAGGCCCCAGGTGCCAAGGCCCTGGCTCAGCGACATGTAGAAAGCCCATGCACCGATGGCCAGCAGTATGGTGCCAATGGTCATGCCCGCAAACCACCACAGGGGGGGCTTCTGCTCTACGTTCAGCAGCAACTCGTCGGTTATCTGCCCGTAGGTTTTATCTCCCTTTACCAGGGCATATCTTATTTTGTTATTTATCATACCCGATGTTTATTGTGGGTTCAACATCATAATTCTTACGTACGCGGATTTCTGATCTTGGTCAGGTAGCCTACCGTAGGCAAGGTATGCAACTCCTCGAGCAGGTGGTAGTTACGCGGATCTTTTATCATTTTCGATACTTTGCTTTCCGGGTCGTTCAGGTCGCCAAACACCAGTGCGTTGCTTGGGCAGGCCTGCGCACAGGCGGGCTTTACTTCCCCATCTTTCAGGAGGCGGCGCTCATTTTTGGCCGTCAGTTTTGCCTCCTGTATGCGCTGTATGCAGAAAGAGCACTTCTCAACCACGCCGCGTTCTCTAACGGTAACATCGGGGTTGAGCACCATGCGGCCCAGATCGGTGGTGGTGTGGGTGTTGAACTTCTCTTTTGTGGCGTATTCGTACCAGTTGAAGCGCCTAACCTTATACGGGCAGTTGTTTATGCAGTATTTGGTTCCCACGCAGCGGTTGTAGGTTATCTGGTTTATGCCCTCCTGGCTGTGTGTGGTGGCAGCCACCGGACAAACATTCTCGCAGGGAGCATGGTCGCAGTGCTGGCACATGAGCGGCTGAAACACCACGCCGGGATTTTCTGCATCGCCGGTGTAGTAGCGGTCGATGCGCATCCAATGCATGATGCGGCGGCGGCGTACCTGGTCCTTGCCAATTACCGGGGTGTTGTTTTCGCTCTGGCAGGCTATCACGCAGGTGCTGCAGCCAGTGCATGCATTCAGATCGACCATCAGCGCCCAGTGGTGGCCTTCGAATACTTGTGCCGGGTAAAGGGTTGTTTTATGTTTTTCGTGGTATTTGTGGAGCTCGTTGCCAGCGGCCGGGTCTTGCTGGTATTTGTCAAGTGTCGACTCGCGCACAATGGCACGGCCTTCCATGGAAAAATGGGTTTGGGTGCGGGCAAACGCATGCTTGCCACCCACCTTTTCCCAGTTGCTTACTTTGCCACTGAAAAGGCGGCCGGTGTTCAGCAGAAAGGCATTTCCTCCAAGGCCATCGGCGCTGATACCTGCATGGGTGCGGCCATAGCCCAGAGCAATGGCCAAACAACCGGCAGCCACTCCCGGCTGAAGCAATACCGGCACCTCTGTTTTTTCGTTTATCCGAATCACATCGCCTTCCACAAGGCCAAGACCGGAGGCCGTAGCAGGCGAAACCGCCGCGAAGTTATCCCAGCAAACCGAAGTAATGGGGTCGGGAAGTTCCTGCAGCCAGGGGTTGTTGGCATCCAGGCCGTCGGCCAGCGAAAGACTGGGGTAAATGAAAAACTCCAGCCCGTCAGCATTGGCAATGCGGCTGTTGAGTGCCCCAGCTAATCCGCTTAAAGCGGATGCATTGAAGCTCAATGCCTGTACTTGTCTTGCCGTAGCTTCCAGCACACCGGCCTGCAAGCTCTTAACCCAGAATCTTTCGGCTTCGGTATATTCCGATTGCATTGACATAAGGTTGTTCTGCCACCAGCTCTTCAGGTAGGCATGGAAATCGGAGTCTTTGCCCATCCAAGTCATAAGGGTGTCCTGAAACTGCCGGGTTTTAAACAGCGGGTGAATCAAAGGCTGCATCAGGCTGTAGTGGCCTGCCTTAAACTCAGCATCGCCCCACGATTCAAGGTAGTGGTGGTCGGGCAGGATATACTGGCAAACTTTCGCAGTCTCGTCTTTTGAGGATGAAAAGGAAATGCTGAGTCCGGTTTTTTCAATGCCACTGATCACTTTTTCGGTGTCAGCATAATGGTAAACCGGGTTGCTGTGGTAAAACATAACCGCATCCACATTTCCCAGGTTCATGTCGTTGAGCAGGCCATCAAAGAGGTTCTCATCGGCCATGCCTGCCATTAAGGGTGTTGTCGTGTCAATGGTCGCTCCGTAAGCTCCGCACATTTGGTTGATAGCTGCAACCAGCATTTGAACCTCAGTCTGACTGCTTCCGGAAACCACCAGGGCCTTGCCCTGATTTTCCATGAGCTTGCGTGCAAGGGCTTCCACATCATAATCTACGGTGGCGGCACCGAGCGCAGCTTGTCCGGCCATCGATGCCACCCGGTTGTGGAGTGCAAGCAAAATTTTCAGTTCTTCCGATGGCTTTACCGGCACGCGCTCGTCGGCACTGGCTCCTGTGAGTGAGAGCATGCTCTCAAACTGCATGTGGCGCGACATTTCAGGTTTTTCCTGGCTAACGCGGCGCCTTTCGGCATAGCGGCCGGCAAACTCAACCGGCGAAAGCCAGGTGCCCAGAAAATCGCAGCCAAAACCAACAATCAAATCAGCTTTATCGAAACGAAAATCTGGAATAATGGCCTGGCCAAAAAGATCTTCATGGGCTTTGCGGATGCCGTGATAAGGAATAGCATCCCATGCAATAACCTCCACTGCCGCGAAGGTTGATTGGAATTCGTCAATCAATGCTTTGGCAGAAGGGCTCAGCAGGGTAGGGGTTACCAGGGCAATTCTTCCGCCCCTGCCCGAAATCTCATTCAGTTTTTCAACGATGGCTGCATCGGCATCTGCCCATGCAACCTCTCCCCCTTTTTTCAGGGCGGTTTTGTAGCGAGCCCCTGTATCGTAAAGGCTCAGCACCGATGCTTGCACACGGGCCGAGGTGCCGCCTTTGGTTATCCCCGAAAGGGTGTTGCCTTCAATTTTTATGGGGCGGCCATCGCGGCTTTTTACCAGCACAGGGCAGTATTCGTTGCCATTCACGTAAGTGGAAGCATAATACGAAGCCTTGCCCGGGATCAGCGTCTCGGGCTGGTTAAGGTAAGGAATGGCTTTCTTTACCGGGTTTTCGCAGGCCGAAAGCACCGTGGCCGAAACAAAGCTGATGCCGCACCACTTCAAAAAGTCGCGCCGCGATGAGGATTTGTTATTGGCTTCATCGCCAAGAATTTCAACCATGGATCGCTCCTGGCTTCCTTCGGCAAGCAGGTCGGCTTGTTGTTGTTCTGTTAACTGAAGCTCGTTTAAACTTTTCCAGTATTTCTTTTCCATTTGGAAACAGGTTGTATTACTGAATAATCTTTTTAATGCGCTTTCGCGGAAAGCAATGCCAGTGGGCTAATTAATAATGGCACTTCATGCAGTCTTCGCCTCCAATGCTGGCGGCTTTTACCGCGTCAATCTTTCCGTCTTTTATGTCCTGATGCAGTTGCTTGTAAATCTGGTAATAAGGATTGTCAAGAAAATCCACATCATTGTCGCGGTGGCAGGTAAGGCACCATCCCATGCTCAAATCTTCGACCTGACGTAAAATGTGCATTTCTTCCACCGGTCCGTGGCACTCCTGGCACTCGAGTTTTCCGGCATTTACGTGCTGTGCGTGGCTAAAAAAGCTGTGGTCGGGCAGCTTGTGGATACGTATCCAACGGGTGGGCTCGCCAGTTTCCACAGCCTGATGTATTTTGTTGATCTCGAAGCGGCCTGAATTGGTGCCTTCTCTGATTACGTTATGGCAGTTGAGGCAGGTGTTGTTAGAGGGTATGCCTGCACTGAGGCTGAAACTGCTTATGGTATGACAGTAGTTGCAGTCAATTTCATTTTCGCCGGCATGTATCAGGTGCGAAAACTTAATGGGCTGGTCGGGGGCATAGTCTTGGGTGCGCCCCAAACTCCGGCTTTCGGCCACCGCAAATTGCATGTGAACCACCATGCCAACGATAAGAATCAGCACGTGGGGAACCTTGAATTTAATTCTTTTTGTAATAAGCAGGTCAACAAGGGCTAGCAGCATCAGCAGGCCAAGTCCCCAGAAAATGAAGGCTTTAATAGGGTAGGCCTGAAGTTCCCCGGGGCCTTTTTTCAGCACTTCTGTATAATATGCTTCCAGTTGTCTTTCTTCGTTGGGGGTAATAGTCATACCCGTATGGTCGGTCATCATGCGCATGCCTGTGGGGCTGTTAAGCTTTTCGGCAATGCGGTAGTCTTCATTGTCGTGCCATAATTTGGCCAGGTCGTAAGCCGATGGGTTCCAGTTCAGGGTGTCGGTGCGAGTGGGGTAGTGGCAGGAGGCGCAGTCGTGCTGCCCGCTGCCAAAAGGAACCATGCCCTTGAAAAGGCGTTCGCCGCGCCGAAGGTCCTGGTTGCTGTAGTCGCCTCGGTTGTAAGGTTGTTCGGGCTCTGGTGTAGCTTCTGCTTCCTCAGGCACATCCTCAAACAGGCTGTCGATAGCTGCAGTTACTTGTTCAGCATCAGCAGCCAGGGAGTCCTGGCTGTAAAGAGGCATATGAAAATAGCCGATCATACTGAACAGCAACACGAAAAGACCAGAAAGCATCGCCCCGGTTCTATTTCTTCCTGCATTTGGTTTGGTGTGCATGGTAATTCAGGTTGGTTTGCAAACTTTCTTTTCTCAGGATTAACCTGAAAAGACACAATCAGATATTTATATATTTATAATAATGCGCTGATAACCAATGAAGTGTAAGTTATTTTCTTTTCAAAAACAACTGAAATTAAAGGCTCCGGGGGTAAAATTATAAAAAAATAGATCTCAGTTAACTACTTTTGCTTATTCAGAATCATTCAAAATAAAAGATGTAATGTTGGTCGGGTTAAACCATTGACGCATGTTAAAGAATTTTTAGGGCAAGTAAATATTTGTCAAACAAAGGTTTAAGTTGCCCGTTTTGTGTGGGTTTTTGGATGGTTAAAAAAAAAGCACAGGTTTTTAAAATTAAAGTCAACTAAATTAATTATTGATTGTAAAATTTCTTTTTTTTGCAAAGCAATAAGTCAAACCGGCTTTTTTTGCTTTTGTATGCATAAAAAAGAAGAATTGACGTTTGTTATTTTAAAGTATGCAGTTATAATGGCGTTACAAAAAAAAATCCTGACTATTCCCGTTGGTAACAGCCAGGCTGCTCCCGTATGGGTGCTTGATGATGACCCCATGATGGTAAAAGGCATTGAGAAAAAGCTGGGGTCACATGGTATTGATTCGCGTGGGTTTACGGATGCTCAAGCCTTTGCCGAATCCTATCTTGCCGAATCGTTTGATGGTTTGCTTGTAATTATCGACTATCAGCTTGGCACTACCACCGGCCTCGCTGTTATTAATGAGTTACAGCGCCAGGGCCATCGGCCCGATTTCCTGGCAATGACCGGCTATGGCGACGAAAAAGTGGCGGTATCCCTTATGAAAGCCGGTGCCATCGATTACCTGGTAAAGGAAAAGGGTTTTGTTGACCATGTGCCTTTGGCCGTTGAGGCGGCTTTCAAGCGCATGCTCATAAACCGCAAGCTTGAAAAAGCTACTGTTTCCCTCAAACGCAGCCTTGAGAAGCAAAAGAAGTTGAACCAGCGCATCCAGGCTCAAAACCAGGAACTTGCCCATGAAAAAGCTAAGGTTGAAACGCTGCTGCAGAATATCTTACCCGGTAGGATTGCCCGCGAACTGCTAACCCGTGGCACTGCCAAAGCCCGGTATTTTCCGTGTGTGAGCGTGTTGTATGCTGATGTGGAAGACTTCTCGGCCAAATCGGCCATGTTTAAACCCATCGATCTGGTGGAAAAACTTGATGAGTACTTTAGCATGTTCGATGGTATTATTGGAAGGCTGGGGCTGGAGAAAATCAAAACTATTGGCGATTGCTATATGTGTGCCGGCGGTATTCCCGAAGCTGATACCCTGAGTCCGGCCCGTGTAGTGCTTGCCGGACTGCAGATTCAGCATGCAGTGGCATTGGAGGCCCGCGAGGCAGCAGCCGAAGAAAGGCCTTTCTTCACCCTCCGCCTTGGGGTTCATACTGGAGAGGTAGTAGCCGGAGTTATTGGGCGTAAAAAATTCTCGTACGACATATGGGGCAACGCCGCCAACAAAGCCCACTGGATGGTGCAGGCCGGCGAAGAAAACAAGGTGAACATTTCAGCCGAAACATTTGAACTTGTTTCTGAATATTTCGAATGCAGCTTCAGGGGAAAGGTGCAAACCAAGCACTATCAGTTTGAAGAGATGTATTTTGTGCATCGCCTTAATCCGGAATTTGCGGTTGATGCCGCGGGTCTGGAGCCAAATATGAAGTTTCAGGAAGCCACCGGCTTGGTGTAGAAATGCTCGGGCAAAGGATGCTCATTGCAAAAGTCTGTCTGACCTTTATTCCCGGCCTGTTGTTTAAATTGCAGAATATTGTAAATTTGCTTTCCTGAAAAGCAGACCTAAATACCATCAATGGATCAGTTTTTTGAAGAGGCCGGCAACCAACAGTTTGTCATCACCATTGTGGAGGATGACCTTTCGCTCAATTATCTGATCCGCAAAACGCTGGAGCGCGAAGGGTATGTTTGCCAAGGTTTTCAGTCAGGTGCCGACACCTACGGATGGATAAAAGACCACCCCGGGATCGACACCCTGATGTTGCTCGACTATCAGCTGTCTGATGTGCAGGGCGAGGAGTTTATCAGGCGGCTGCAGCACGAAAACATTGACCTGCCTTTTGTTATCATTACCGGCCATGGCGACGAGCGCACCGCGGTAGAAATGATGAAGCTTGGTGCCCTCGACTATATGGTTAAAGACAATAGCTTCATTGATCTTTTACCCTCGGTTATTCACCAGGTGGTTAGCCGCCTCAGTATACAGAAACAACTTACCGAATCGCAGCACGCCCTGCGCCAGAGCGAAGAAAAATACCGGAGCATCTTCGAAAATATTCAGGATGTGTATTTCGAGTTGACTCTTGAAGGTGTTGTGCTGGAGCTGTCTCCTTCCATCGAGCAAATTTTTCTCTATAAAAAGGACGACCTTCTGGGCAAACCCCTGTTTGAAGACAAAAGCAAGGAGGATGTGTTTTTTGAGCACCTGAACGAAAAAGGCTATATGTCTGATTTCGAGCTGCTGCTCACCCGCAAGAATAAACAAAAGGTGCCCTGCTCTATCACCTGCAAGTACATTTATGATCATGATGGCGAGGCCACAATGATTGTTGGCACCATTCGTAGCATCAGTGAGCGCAAGCAGGCCGAAGAAAACCTTCGCATTAGCGAGGAGCGTTACCGTATTTTGGCCGAGAACTCCAGCGACATGATCTCAAAGCATAGCTGGGATGGATCATATGTTTATGTTTCGCCAGCCTCAAAAAGGCTATTGGGTTACGAATCTGATGAATTGGTCGGAAACTCGGCCTATTTGTTTATCCATCCTGAAGATATTGATGGGGTGAGGCGCAACCACATCAAGCTGCTCGAAAACCAGCACGATAATTTTATTGAAAGCTACCGCATTCGACGAAAAGACGGAAACTTCATTTGGTTTGAAACTACCAACCAGGTTATATTTAATTCGAAAACCAACCTGGTGGAAGAAATTGTTTGTGTGAGCCGCGATGTTACGGTTCGTAAGGAAAAGGAAGAACTGCTGAAAGCAAAGGAGGTGGCCGAAAGGGCCAATAAGGCCAAATCGGAGTTTCTGGCCAATATGAGCCACGAAATCCGGAACCCCCTCAATGCCATCATTGGTATGACCAAAACCTTGGCAAAAACGCCTCTGGACTCCGACCAGCAGAGCTTTATAAACTCCATCCTGATCTCTTCCGGCAATCTTTTACACATTCTCAATGATATTCTCGACTTTTCGAAGATAGAAGCCAATAAGATTGATCTTACCTATGCCGATTTCAACCTCCGAAAGGCTATGGCCGAGACCCTCTCGGTTTTTGAACCTCAGGCAAATGCCAAGGGCCTGGGGCTTGAGTTGTCTTTTGACCCAGGCGTTCCGGAGTGGGTTCATGGCGATGAAAAGAAAATTTGTCAGGTGCTCAACAATCTGCTTAGTAACGCCCTAAAGTTTACCAATCAGGGAAAAATAGAGATAGGCGTTTCGAAAAAATCGGTGCTGCAAGAGAACATTCGCTTGGTCTTTTACGTTAGAGATACAGGTATTGGTGTGAAGAAAGATGACATTCCCCGACTGTTCGAGTCGTTTCGTCAGCTAGATATTTCTGCCAGAAAAGAATATCAGGGCACTGGACTGGGGCTCAATATTGTAAAAAGTCTGGTAGAAATGATGAACGGAAAGGTAGAGTTTGACAGTGAATACGGCAAAGGCAGCAGTGTACTGTTCGAAATTCCCCTTGTTGTTGCCAGTGAACAGAAATCGGTCGGTGAAAAGGCATCTTTAAAGGCTAACGAAGCGGAGGCTGAGATGAAAGAATTAAATATCCTTGTTGCAGAAGACGACGCCATAAACCAGCTTTATCTTGCCGGTTTTTTGCGCTCGCAAGGCTGGAAGGTCGATACCGCTGCAAATGGAATGGTCGCTATTGAGAAGTTCTCGGTAAGCGTTTACGATATGATCCTTATGGATGGGCAGATGCCCAAGATGGATGGTTTTGAAACTACCCGCCGCATTCGCGAAATGGAAAAAGTATCCGGCAAGCATGTGCCCATTATCGCCATTACCGGTTACGCCATTCCGGGCGACCGCGAGCGCTTTCTGGAAGCCGGCATGGACGACTACGTGTCGAAACCCATTGACGAACGAAAACTCATTGAAATAATTTACCGAATGACCCAATAAAAAAACCGGAGTTTGCTCCGGTTTTTTTGTGTGTTTAGTGGTGTCAGGTTTATTCATTAATGGCTTGCACGCCTGGCAGAACTTTTCCTTCCATATACTCGAGCAGTGCGCCACCGCCTGTGCTTACATAGCTTACCTGATCGGCCAGCCCAAGCTGGTTAATGGCTGCCACCGAGTCGCCACCGCCAATGAGGGTAAAGGAACCATTGCTGGTAGCTTCAACCAATGCTTCAGCAACTACCTTGGTACCTTTGGCAAAGTTCTCCATTTCAAAAACGCCCATGGGGCCATTCCAGAGCACCGTTTTCGACTTTTTTATGGTTTCGGCAAAAGCCTTCATACTCTCCGGTCCAATGTCGAGGCCCAGCCAGCCTTCGGGAATGGCATCGGCCGCAACTTCTTTAGAACTGGCGTCGTTCGAAAAAGCATCAGCAATTATTGCGTCGGTGGGGATATGTAGTTTCACGCCTTTTTTCTCGGCCTTGGCCATGATTTCTTTGGCTTTTTCAAGGAAATCATCCTCCACCAGGCTTCCACCGATTTGTCCGTCATTGGCCTTAATAAAGGTAAACATCATGCCTCCGCCAATAATCAGGTCGTCCACTTTTTCCAGGAGGTTTTCGAGAATTTCGATCTTAGAGCTCACCTTGGCACCGCCAATTATGGCAGTGTATGGCCGCTGAACATCTTTCAGCACCTTGTCGATGCTCGAAAGTTCGCGGGCCATCAGGTAGCCAAAGACCTTGTCGTTGGGAAAGAACTTGGCAATAATGGTTGTGGAAGCGTGGGCGCGGTGGGCGGTGCCGAAAGCATCGTTCACATACACATCGGCAAGTTGCGCCAGTTTGCCGGCAAACTCTTCATTGCCCTTTGTTTCTTCCTTGTAAAAACGAAGATTTTCGAGTAATAGCACTTGACCTGGTCTGAGGTTCAGGGCTTTCTGATGCGTCAGGTCGCCAATGCAGTCTTCGGCAAATTTTACCTCAACGTCCAGCAGCTTGGCCAGGTGTTCGCGAATATGGCGAAGCGAAAATTTGTCTTCCGGTCCTTCCTTGGGACGGCCAAGGTGCGACATCACGATCACCGAGCCGCCATCGTCGAGTATCTTTTTTATACTTGGCACAGCAGCCCGCATACGCGAGTCGTCGGTTATATGAAAGTCGCTGTTGAGCGGCACGTTGAAATCTACGCGCATTATGGCGCGCCTGCCCTTAAAGTTTATTGTGTCAATAGTCTTCATGTTCAGTCGATTTAGGATGTTTGTCTGGTGTTTTTTTATGATTGTTAAAGCAGGGTTAAAAAAATGTGGCTCTGCTGTTAAATTATTTCTTTTAAATTTGTGGCGCCTGATCCGCGCAAGAAAGAAGCATAAAATTAATGATTCTTAGCGGATTTTTGTTTAAAAATTGCCCCCTTATGAACCTTTTTCCCGAGGCCGTTATTTCGAAACTGCCACAAACCGGCACTTCCATTTTTGCCGTAATGACCCAGCTTGCAAGAGAGCACGCTGCCATAAACCTGTCGCAGGGCTTTCCCGATTTTCCTGTTTCGGAGAAACTTATTGAGCTTGTAGCTTTGCATATGCGCAAGGGGCATAACCAGTATGCACCCATGCCGGGCCTGCCGCTGTTGCGCGAACGCATTGCAGAAAAAACCCAGGCCCTTTATGGTGCCCAGTACAATCCCGACACCGAAATTACGGTCACTGCCGGTGCCACCCAGGCCATATTTACAGCCATCAGCGCTTTTGTTCGCGAAGAAGACGAGGTGATCGTATTCGAGCCTGCCTACGACAGCTACGTGCCGGCCATCAAGCTTAACGGGGGCGTGCCAATTGTGTCGCAATTAAAGCTGCCAGAATACAGCATTATATGGGATGAGGTGAAAAAACAGGTGAGCTCGCGCACCAAGATGATCATCATCAACAGTCCGCACAATCCCAGCGGCAGCATCTTGAGTGCTCTCGACATGGCTGAACTCGAAAAGCTTACCCGCAATACCGGCATTATTGTACTGAGCGATGAAGTGTATGAGCACATCATTTTCGATGGGAAAAAGCATGAAAGCGTTTGCTGTTATCCCGGCCTGGCCGAGCGCAGCCTTATTACCTGTTCGTTTGGAAAGACATTTCATGCCACCGGCTGGAAAACCGGTTACTGCCTGGCCCCCAAAAACCTTATGAAAGAATTCCGTAAATCGCACCAGTTTATAGTATTCTGTTCAAACACTCCCGTGCAGCATGCCCTGGCCGATTATCTTGAAGACCAGTCCACTTATCACGGCTTGGGCAATTTTTTCCAGCAAAAGCGCGATTTCTTTATTAATGCTATCAAAGGTTCTCGATTTAAATGGATTCCGGCCTCCGGTACTTATTTTCAGCTGCTTAACTACAGCAATATTTCTGAAGAGGAAGAGCTGGCCTTTGCCCAGCGACTCACACGCGAATACAAGGTAGCCGGGGTGCCCACTTCTTCGTTTTACAGCAAAACGGCCAATAACAGCATGCTGCGTTTCTGCTTTGCCAAATCGGATGAAACCCTTGAAAAAGCCGCCGAGATATTATGCAAAATTTAAGCGTTTCCATAGTTCAAACTACCCTTTATTGGGAGGACTCCGCCCGTAATCTTGAGATGTTTTCCAAAAAGATTGTAAATCTGGAGGGTGACACCGACATTATAGTGCTTCCCGAAATGTTTACCACGGGCTTTTCCATGAATGCCCTGGCAGCTTCCGAGCCCATGGGCGGGCCAGCCCTGCAGTGGATGCAGAAAACGGCTGAAGCACGCGGATGTGTTATTTGCGGCAGCGTTGCCGTGGAAGAAAACCGGCATTTTTATAACCGGTTTTTCTGGGTCAGGCCCGATGGCTCCTACGAACATTATGACAAAAAACATCTGTTCACCTATGCCGGTGAAAACAAGGACTATTCTGCAGGCACCAGGAAACTGATCGTTGAGCTCAAGGGCTGGAAAATAATGCCGCTGATTTGCTACGACTTGCGCTTTCCGGTATTTAGCCGCAACCGTTTCCGCCAAAGCGAAGGCTTTGACTACGACGTGCTGCTGTATGTAGCCAATTGGCCCGCCACCCGCAGCCATGCCTGGCGCATAATGCTTATGGCGCGTGCCATCGAGAATCAGGCCTATGTGATTGGGGTAAACCGCCTGGGATTGGATGAGAATGAGATTACTTATTCGGGCGACTCGGCCGTGATAAGCCCGTTGGGCGAAAACCTGAGCAACCTCATGCCAAACCAGGAAGGAGCCGAAACCATAATCATGCCGCGCTGCCAACTCGACAGCTTCCGCGACAGCTTCAGGCCCTGGGCCGACTGGGATAAGTTCAAGCTGACTTAATCCGGAACCACTTCTTGGGGTTTGCCTGCCAAAGAACTTTATTTCTGGCGATACACCTTTCTCATAACAACTTCGATATATTGCTGAAGGTCTTCATGGCTGATATGCGGGTGTGAAATCATTAACTTAAGTTCAGGCCCCGGGGTAATCCCATCATATGAAGGCTGGATATAATGCTGGTTGAGCAAGTGAAATCCGTTGCGCTGATAAAAAGAAATTCTCCGGCTGCAAATTTCATCATTGGGGAGCTCTGTTTCTAGTATCAGTGGGGTTTTGCGCCCGTTTTTCAGCAGGTATAAAACCGCTTCTCCGATTTTCTTGCCGCGCATTTCGGGCAAAATGGCCAGGTGCTCAATAAAAGCAAAGATCTCAAATTCCCAGAGGGTGCAAAACCCAAGGATGCTTTTCATGTTAGTGATTTGGAGAATGCTGCAGGCATCCTCACGGAGGAATTGCTGTTGAAGCCCTTCGAATGATCTTCGTTCGTTTGTGGGAAAATTCGTTAAATACAGTTCTCTTATTTGCTCCAGCTCAGCAATGGTGCCTGCCTTCTTCAGCTTTATTTCCATACGGTCAAAGGTGCCGGGTTTTCAACTTTCTACAGCATCCAGTTCTACCCGCAGGTTATCGATGATGAAAGTCTGACGTTCGGGGGTGTTTTTGCCCATGTAGAACGACAGCATTTCGGCAATACCCATTTCTTTTTTCAGGATAACAGGATCGAGGCGAATGCTTTTCCCTATAAAGTTGATAAACTCATCGGGCGAGATTTCGCCAAGACCCTTGAAACGGGTGATTTCGGGTTTAGCCCCCAGCTCAGCCATGGCAGCCACTTTTTCCTGCTCAGAGTAGCAGTAAAAGGTTTTTTGCTTGTTGCGCACCCTGAAAAGGGGTGTTTGCAAAATGTACACGTGCCCGTTGCGCACCAGGTCGGGGAAAAACTGCAAAAAGAAGGTAAGCAGCAGCAGTCGAATGTGCATGCCATCCACGTCGGCATCAGTGGCAATTACAATATTGTTGTAGCGCAGGTCTTCGAGGCTGTCTTCAATGTTGAGGGCCGCCTGCAGCAGGTTAAACTCCTCGTTTTCGTAAACGATCTTCTTGGTAAGTCCGTATGAATTCAGGGGCTTTCCCTTGAGGCTGAACACCGCCTGGGTGTTCACATCGCGGGCCTTGGTTATAGAGCCGCTGGCCGAGTCGCCCTCTGTAATGAACAGGGTGCTTTCGAGCCGCTGGGGGTGGTTTTCGCTGTAATGAATGCGGCAGTCGCGAAGTTTCTTGTTATGCAGATTGGCTTTCTTTACCCGTTCTTTGGCCAGCTTTTTTATGTTGGCCATGTCTTTGCGCTCGCGCTCTGATTGCATGATCTTGCGCAACAGGGCATCGGATGTTTCGGGGTTCATGTGCAGGAAATTGTCTAGCCTGCGCTTCAGGATGTCGTTAATGTAGTTGCGTATGGACTGTCCGCCGGGCTCAATGTATTGCGAGCCAAGCTTGGTTTTGGTCTGTGATTCAAAAACCGGCTCCTGCACTTTTATGCTGAAGGCTACAATGAGAGAGGTCTTGATGTCGTTGGCATCAAAATCTTTCTTGTAAAACTCGCGAATGGTTTTGTTGAGCGATTCGCGGAAAGCGGCCTGATGGGTTCCGCCTTGGGTAGTATGCTGCCCGTTGACGAAGGAATAGTATTCTTCACTGTATTGGCTGGTGCTATGCGTAAAGGCAAACTCCAGGTCGTCCTCGTGAAGGTGTATAATGGGATAGCAAACGGGGCTGTCGATATTATGGGTAAGCAAGTCGTGCAAGCCATTCTGCGACTGGTACTTGCGACCGTTAAAAATAATGGTGAGCCCGCGGTTCAGATATACATAATTCCACAGCAATCTTTCTATATACTCGTCGATGTAGCGGTACTTGCCAAAAATAAGTTCATCGGGTACAAAACTGATAATGGTGCCGCCGCGGCCTGTGGTATCCGTTTCATTTCCATCCGTTACCAGTTGCCCCATTTCAAATTCGGCTGCCTTGCTGCGCCCTTCGCGTATGGATTCAATTTTGAAGAAACTCGAAAGGGCATTTACCGCCTTAGTGCCAACTCCATTAAGGCCAACGGTCTTTTTAAAAACCTTGCTGTCGTACTTTGCACCGGTATTAATTTTTGAAACCACATCGACCACCTTGCCAAGAGGGACGCCCCGGCCATAGTCGCGCACCGTAATTTGCTTTTCGTCAATGGTAATCTCAATGGTTTTGCCAAAGCCCATGATGTATTCATCGATAGAGTTGTCGATCACTTCCTTGAGCAACACGTAAACCCCGTCGTCCTGTGAGGCACCATCGCCCAACTTGCCAATGTACATGCCCGGCCTAAGGCGAATATGTTCTTTCCAGTCGAGGGTGCGTATGGAATCTTCTGAGTATTTTTCGGTTATCATAACTTGCTTCTGCGCTTATCAATCTGCAAAGATAACAGAAACAAGGCAATCAGCATTCGGACTTATTAGTGGTTTTTTTTGTTAAATAATGTGAACAATTAAACCTTCCCAAACCTTTATTGTCCAACTGCAGACCAAAAAAAGTTAAACAAACTTTCGACAGTCTCAACCAACTTAGGTCAATGTATTTAAAACCAATGTTATATGTTTAATTTTTCGCACTTTAACAAGACCCTTTTAATAGTCCCCTTCCTTTTCTTTTCATTCATGCTGAAAGCCGAGCAGCCAGCCGGACCTGCAGAGCAAACGGCTCAGCGACCGCCCGCTACCGGTGTGGTTACAGGAACGGTACTCGACGATTCGAACAGCGAGCCACTGATGTTTGCCAGTGTGGTGTTGCACAGCATGCGCGATTCAGCCATGGTTACCGGCGCCATTTCAAACGAAAAGGGCATTTTTTTCATCGAACAGGTACCCCCGGGAAGGTATTTCGTGGCGGTTAACTATGTAGGTTTCCCCCGCAAGGAAGTAAACGGAATCGTGGTAACTCCCCGCGAACCGGTTTATGAAATGGGCGTGATACGCGTTGAACCCGGCGTTGCCACCCTTTCTGAGGTTACCGTGGAAGCTACCCGTCAGTTAATGGAGGTTGGCCTTGACCGCAGGGTTATAAATGTTGACAGCGAGCTCACTGCTACGGGCGGTACAGCCCTGGAACTGATGCAAAACATTCCAAGCGTAGCGGTCGACTTCGACGGCAACGTGAGCCTTCGCGGAAGCTCCAATGTGACTATCCTGGTAGATGGACGCCCCAGCGGACTTACCGGCCTAAGCGGCTCGGAAGCCCTGGAGCAGATTCCCTCCAATATGATCGAACGTATTGAGGTGATTACTAACCCCTCGGCACGCTATTCGCCCGATGGCACTTCGGGCATTATTAATATTGTGCTGAAAAAACAGCGTCAACCCGGTTACAACGGAATGGTTTCGCTCAATGCCAGCGCAGGCAACCGCTACACCGGCTCGCTCAACCTCAACTATAAAACCGGCAATGTAAACTTCTTTGCCAACTACAGCGGTCGCATGTTCAACATGGAAGGCAGCGGCTACAACTTCCGCACCAGCTTTCTGGGAGATACTACCTTCCTTGATCAGGACACCAGGTTTGAAAATGAAATGATTTCCCATAATTTCAGCCTAGGTGCCGACTACCAGATCAATCAGTATAATACGCTTACCTTCTCGGTAATGTACAATACCTGGCAGCGCCTGTCCGACAATTTTACCGATTATAATTCGCTTGCCGGCGATATGTCGTTGATGAATTTCTTTACCCGTACTTCGGGCAATGAAATGGAAAACAGCGGCATGAACTACAATTTTAACTACCGCAGGACCTTCTCGCAGAAAATCAGGGAATTCAATACCGACATAGTTTTTTCTACACGCGGTATGAATATAGCCGAAAATAATGTACAGCGGTTTTTCGACAACACCCGCTCACCCCTTAACAACCCCGATCTGCTCGAAAACACCCGCACCGACGGTGACAACTGGATGTTTTCGGTTCAGATGGATTACATTCAGCCCCTGGGCGAAAACCGCAAGCTCGAGCTTGGCGGTCGTGCCTATCTGCGGGAGATGGGCTCCGATTTCAACTTCTTTAACTACAATCCTGGTGCCCAGAATTGGGAAAACAATGCTGGTTTGAGCAATTACTTTGTTTACAACGAACAGGTTTATGCCGCCTACGGTATCTTTTCTACCATGCTGGGCAAATACAGTTTGCAGGCTGGCCTCAGGCTGGAGCAGACCATGCGGGAAGCCGATCAGCGTACCACAAACGAAACTTTTAAGGACGATTACCTGAACCTTTTCCCGACCCTGCACCTGCGCCGCAGCTTCGAGAACAACCAGTCAGCCCAGGTGAGCTACAGCCGTCGCATCAACAGGCCCAACAACCGCTTCCTTAACCCCTTTGTCAGCTATACCGATCCTTATGATTTGTCATTTGGGAATCCGGAACTCAAGCCCGAGTTTATCAACTCGCTCGAACTGGGTTATACCCGTTTCTGGCAGAAAACTACAATCAACCCAAGCCTTTTCTACCGCTATACCGATGGCATGATTACCCGCTTCCGCACCATGGATGAGAGCGGCATTGCCTATACCACTTTCGAAAACCTTAACCGCGGCACCTCCTATGGCGCCGAGCTGATCCTTTCGCAGCAGTTGTTTCCCTGGTGGAGGGCCAATGGCACATTCAGCTACTACCGTCAGATCATCGAGGGCAGCGATGCCATGATGGAAATGCGCAACGACAGCTATTCCTGGTCAGCAAGGTTTGTAAACAATATCAACCTTGGCAAGGGATGGGATTTGCAGGTAAACGGTTTTTACCGCTCGCCGGTGGTAATGCTGCAGGGCGAGATGAAAGAGATGTTTTCGGCCGATATGGGCTTGCGCAAAACCGTGCTCGACCGCAAAGGAACGGTTAACCTCAGGGTTAGCGACATTTTCAATACACAATCATTCAGGATGTACAACTACGGTGATAACTTTACCATTGACATGGAAAGGAAACGCAACAGCCGTATGTTGTTTTTAGGTTTTACTTATCGGATTAACGAATACAACAACCGCAGAAATCAGCGTTCGCGCGAGCAAATGGATAGTAGCTCGCAGGATTTTGATGACTTCGACATGTAGTTTTGGTTAGTTGATTAAGTTGGTTCGGTCGAGGGGCGGTCATTTTTTGGCTGCCCTTCCCCGTTTTTTGGGCACCCCGTAGCCAAACAGGTTTTTACTTTTGATAAAGGATGAAACGTAGCGTGGAACCATCTTTTCCCAGGCCGGGTCGTTTTCCTTCATCTTTTTCATAACAAGGTGTGAAAAGAAGGGCAGAACCTCCTTACGGTAGCCGGGAATATCTACAATCCAGTTGTTTTCAATCAGATAATGGTAAAGGTGACTTACTTCCTTATCTGTCGGCATGTTTTCAATGGTAACGATTTCACTTTCTTCGTTTTCGCGGCTGGGGTAGATGTAAAGCTTTAGGTTTTCCATGAAAAGCTTACCAAAGGCCTCGAGTATGCCCCCCCGCAGATGGTTGTAGTATTTCTTTTCGAGCACGTTCTGAAAGGTGTATGCCCCGATCACCATGCGAATGCTTCCCATGCGGAAGCGCCTGAACCACTCGGCCAGCTTGTAAAACTCCCGGAAGTTTGAGATCATTACGTTTTGGCCCATGCCGCAAAGGATGTCGACACGATCCAGAAAGTCGCGCTCGTCGAAGTCGCCCCCCCCCATCAAGTTATTGAGGGTCATTTCGCACAATACAACAGTATTTTTCTTGTCGAAGCCCACTTCATCCTTAAAAAGCGAAAAGCCGGCTTTGAGCATGTCGAATCCGACATAGGTGATGGGCCTGAAGCTGCCTCGCAGCACCATGGTGTTCTTTTTATACAGCAAGTCAGAGGGTTGCTGCACCTTGCCATGGCGGTCGAACATGGTCACGCTGGTCATGCCGTTTTTTACCAGCTGAACAGCCAGCAGCCTGTTGTCGACATATTCAAGGTCGGGGCCGTTCATGCGTATCATGTCGATCTCGATGCGATCGTCGGAAATGGATTCGAGCAGTGATTTGAGGAAACTGTTGGGGTACTGATAGTTGTAGTAGCAGGCATAGATGAGGTTTACGCCCAGTATGCCCAGGGTTTTTTGTTGCAGCAGACTGTCGTTTTCGAGCAGACGCACATGCAGCACCACATCGTTGGGCGGGTCGCCGGGGTTAAGTTGAAAACGCACGCCTATCCAGCCATGGGGGTCGTTGTCTTTCTTGAAGTTGAGGGTAGTAACCGTGTTGGCAAAAACAAAAAAGCGGGTGTGCTCGCCCCGTTTATTGCCAAGCAGGTCTTGCAAACTCTTGAATTCGATGTCGAGCATTTGCAAGAGACGTTGCTCCGACACATAGCGGCCGCTGGGGCTTTTTCCGTAAAGGGAATTGCTGAACTGCATGTCGTAGGCCGAGATGGTGCGCGCCACTGTGCCTGAGGCGCCTCCCGACTGGAAAAAGCAGCGGGCCACTTCCTGACCGGCGCCAATTTCGGCAAACGATCCGAAAATGCTGTCGTCAAGATTGATAAACAGGGCTTTACGGGTGGGGTCCAGAACTTCGCGGGCAATATTTGAATGGGGCATTTTTTTGTGACTTTTGCTGTAACGGAGTTTCTACCAAATTTAAAAGAAATATTCTATTTTCTGAAATGCTTTTGCCTCATTCAGGATGAATTTTTATGGTTTTTTCTGAAAAACCCTTATTGAACCAAAAATCAATCCCATTCGAAAAAAAATGGATAAATTTGCTGCTTGCCGGCTAACAATGCTTTTTTCCGGCTTACACATTTTTTTACCCAGCATGAAAAAACGGATATTGGTTACAGGTGGTGCAGGCTTTGTCGGGTCACACCTGTGTGAAACGCTGCTTGCCAGAGGGCACGAAGTATTCTGCCTAGATAATTTTTTTACGGGACAGAAGCAAAACATCATTCACCTGCTCGACCACCCCTACTTTGAACTTATCAGGCATGACATTACCATGCCTTTTTTTATTGAAGCCGACGAAATTTATAACCTGGCCTGTCCGGCATCGCCCATACATTATCAATATAATGGAATAAAAACCATTAAGACCTCGGTAATGGGTGCCATAAATATGCTGGGATTGGCCAAAAGGTTGAACGCCAAAGTGCTGCAAGCTTCTACCAGCGAGGTGTATGGCGACCCGGAGGTGCACCCCCAGCCCGAAAGCTACTGGGGAAATGTGAACCCCATTGGGCCCAGGGCCTGCTACGACGAAGGCAAGCGTTGTGCCGAAGCTCTTTTTGTGAACTACCACCGCCAGAACCGCGTGAAGATAAAGATTGCCCGTATTTTTAACACCTACGGCCCGCGCATGCACCCCAACGATGGGCGCGTGGTATCGAACTTTATTGTACAAGCCCTCAAAGGCGAGGACATTACCATTTTTGGCAATGGCACCCAGACGCGCAGCTTTTGTTATGTAGACGACATGGTGAAAGCGCTTATTGCCCTGATGGAAACCCCTGATACGGTGACCGGCCCAATTAACCTGGGTAATCCCGGCGAATTTACCATGCTGGAGCTGGCCGAGGCCGTGCTCAGGCTCACCGGCTCCCGCTCAAAAATTGTGCATATGCCCCTGCCGCAGGATGATCCCATGCAGCGCCAACCCGATATCACTCTGGCACGCGAAACCCTCGGCTGGCAGCCCGAAGTTCATCTAGAACAGGGCCTAAAGCATACTATCGATTACTTCAAAAATATTTTGAACCTTTAAGAATCGTCATATATGAACATACTCATTACCGGAAGCGAAGGACAACTTGGCAGCGAGTTCCGCGAACTGGCCCCGAAATACAAACAGCACCAGTTTTTCTTTACCGACGTGAAGGAACTGGATGTGACCAATGCCGAAAAGGTGAATAAATTTATGAAAACCAACAAAATTGAGTGTGTGGTAAACTGCGCCGGATACACCCAGGTGGATAAGGCTGAAGACGACAAAGGACGGGCCATTCTGCTCAATTCAACTGCCACCAAGTATATTGCCGAGGCTTCGGCCAAGGTGGGTGCGCTAATGGTGCACATTTCTACCGATTATGTTTTTGATGGGAAGAATTATAAACCCTATACCGAAAACGACACTGCAAACCCCAAATCGACTTACGGAAAATCCAAGCTCGATGGCGAAATAGAGGTTATGTTCAATGCCAAAAGGGCCATTATTATTCGTACCTCCTGGCTCTATTCAAGCTTTGGCCACAATTTTGTGAAGACTATCCTTGAAAAGGCACAGACCGAGAAAGAGCTGAAAGTGATTTACGACCAGGTGGGCACTCCGACCTATGCCCGCGACCTGGCCCGCACCATTCTGGAGATTATCCCAAAAGTGCCTTCAAAAATTCGCGGCGAGATTTATAATTTCAGCAATGAAGGGGTAGCCAGTTGGTTCGATTTTGCCAAAGCCGTAATTGAATATAAAAATTTGACCTGCAAGGTGGTGCCAGTTCTGACCAAAGACCTGACCCAGGCTGCCCAAAGGCCTTTGTACAGCGTGCTGAACAAGGGCCGTGTAAAAAAAGATTTTGGGGTGGAGATTCCCCACTGGCGCGAAAGCCTCAGGGAGTGCCTTGAGAAACTGTAGAAAGATTCTGATATAAAAAAACAGCGGGCACTTACCCGCTGTTTTTTTAATAGATACTTCTGATTGGCTCAGGATTTTTTCTTGAATTTGTTGAAGGTGTCAGCAACAGAATCAAGCGTTTTGTCAAAACTCTCTTTAACTGATTCCCAAGCATCCTCGCCTTTGTCAACTAGTTCTTTATATTTTATCTTGCCTTTTTCAAGCTTTCCTTCAAGCTCTTTAATATCCTCTTCGTGCTCAATTTTGGCATCGGCTTTTTTACCTTTTGCTTTTGCTTTCATTTTGTCGAGGTCGGCTTCCCACTCTTCGAGTTTAGCCTTCATTTTTTCCTTATAGTCTTTAAATTTGCTCATATAGTATATTTTTTAAAGTTAAAACGTAAATATACGATATTTTTTCGAAAAATCCAAGAGGATTGCCTTTAAATATTTATTTACTGTCAATGCTTTTCAGGTATTTTGACTCCCAGACGGTGGTTGTAATTATTTGGTGCAGGGCCTCATTCTCTACCAGGAAGCCATCGTGGCCATAGAGGCTCTTCATGGTTTGATGGCTAGCTCCCGGTATCATTTCTGCCACTTGTTTTACCTCTTCCACCGGGAAAAGGATATCGGTTTCGATGCTGATGCAATGCACTTTGGCATCTATGCCAACCAATGCCTTTTTTACCCCGCCACGGTGGCGCCCTGCGTCGTGTGAGTCGAACGCCCGGGTTATGGTGTAGTAAGCGTGGGGGCTGTAGCGGTTTACCAGCTTGTTGCCCTGATAGCGTTGGTAGGAGCAGGCATTGAAACCCTCCATGCGGTCGTCTTCGGGGTCGAACTGGGTTTTCTGAAAGGCTTCATAGCTGCGGTAGCTCACCATGCCAATGCCGCGTGCTGCACGCAGGCCGCTTTGACCTCCATTGGGGCTACCGTCAGAAAAGGTAGGGTCGGCTTCCAGGGCCATGCGCTGGGCTTCGTTAAAGGCTTTGGCCCAGGGGCTGGTGCGCGCGCCTGCTGCAATAAACATAAGGTGGCTGATGAGGCCTGGTTGCATGATGCACCATTCCATACCCTGGAAAGCCCCCAGCGAGCCACCGATCACCATGTCGATGGATTCAATTTGTAGATGGGCTCTGAGGATTTCGTGTGCCCTCACCATATCACGAACCGTAATTAGTGGAAAGTCGAGAAGGTAAAGATTTCCGGTAAGGGGATTTATGGAAGCGGCTCCAGTGGTGCCATAGCATGAGCCCAGCACATTGGCGCAAACAATGGTGTGGTATTGTGGGTCGAAGGTTTTGCCTGGCCCACACAGGCCCGGCCACCACTCCAGGGGATCGCTGTTTCCCGTAAGGGCATGGCCGATCCATACCACTGGTTTGTCGGGGCTGATACCGCCATATACATGATATCCGATTTCAATGCCGGGAAACTCATAACCCGACTCCGTTATAAAGGGCTTTTCAAATTTTAGGGTTTGCAGCATATCTATTCTCTTTAAGGCGTGAAAATACAATTTTTTGAAAGATTGCGCGGCCAAATTTTCGGTTTGGGATTTTCGCTATGGAAAAAGAAATTTGTAGCTTTATCCGAGTTCAAAAAATTTAAGTCATGCAAAACAAGATATCCCTTGGTTTCTTACCCACGCCTTTGCACCAATTGTCTAATTTATCGCGCAAATATGCGCATTACGACCTTTTCATCAAGCGCGACGACCAGACCGGGCTGGCATCTGGCGGCAACAAGACCAGGAAGCTTGAATACCTTTTGGCTGCGGCAATTGAGCAAGGTTGCGACACAGCAGTGACCTTGGGCGCCCAGCAGTCGAACCACTGCCGGCAAACAGCAGCCGCCTGTGCCGTTGCAGGGCTGGAATGCCACCTGATCGTAAGGGGAGAAGAGCCGGCATTGCCCGACGGAAATCTCCTGCTCTCGGTTTTGCTTGGCGCGAAAATTCATTATGCCGGCACGGAGATCGCTGATGGTTCTGTGGAACAAATAATGATAGGGCTAAAATCCAAAGGTAAAAAACCCTACCTGATACCTTACGGTGGCTCTGATGAAATCGGCATACTTGGCTATGTGGATGCCATGGCTGAGCTGAAGCAGCAACTCGAAGCGCAAAAACTAGAAATAGATTACATTTTCTTTGCTTCCTGTTCGGGTGGCACACAGGCGGGTATCCTTCTTGGAAAAGTAAAGAATAGAATTCATTCCAAGCTTATGCCGGTTAGCATTCAAAAGCCGGAAGTTGGTTTCCCTTCATTGGAAGAGGTGGTGCTTCAGCTGGCCGAAAAAGGGGGCAGGTATCTTGGTCTTCAAAAAGCTTTACGCGTAAGCGATGCAGCATTAATAAAGGGATACGATGAAGCTGGTTATGGTGTGGTGACTGACAATGAGCGCCAGGCCATACACGAGATGGCCCAAATGGAAGGCATTTTGCTCGACCCTGTTTACACTGCCAGGGCCTTTTTTGCCATGACGGATTATTTGCAAAAGGAAAAAATTGAACGCGGATCAAAGGTGCTGTTCTGGCATACGGGAGGACTGCCTGCGAACTTCCATTATGCCAGAGAAATACTGTAGGCTCAGGGCTTGGTTTTATACAGCTGCCACCAGGAAACGCGCGGGTCGTTGTGGTGCTCGCGGTGGTAACCGAAAAAATAGCAGCTGAGCATGGCCCAGAAATGGTTCTTGCCCAAGGTGCGGGCTTTGTGCGGACCCATTTCGGGCAGGTGAGGCAGCCGGTGCGGCCAGTAAACCCCTGCAGCAAAAAGCTGGAAGGTGCCCAATATGGCCGGTAAGGCCCAGAAAAGCAATACTGCCGTATTGTCGAGTTTGAATAAATGCACCAGCACATTGTAAATTACAGCCATTACAACCAACTGCATTATAGTAAGATAGCGCCACATAAACATCGCCCACCAGACAAAGAAATTCTGCGATTTTACATAAAAATCAGGGTCTCTTTCTGAGGCCGGCTGCTTGTGATGCAGGCCGTGATTCTTGCGAAGCATTTTATATGACATACCGGCAAATAGCCCTACTGAAATGGTGCCCAGCACCTGGTTAACCTTTCTCGAGGGGTGTATATTGCCATGCATGGCATCGTGCCCCGTTATGAATAAGCCCGTATATAAATAGGCCTGAATAAGAATATGGGCATAGATCCAGGGATTGCTCCACGATGGTTCTATAAAAAGCAGCATATAAGCCAGATGGCCTCCCCATATCAGAATAACTGCAATTGCAATAAAAATCCCCATGGCTGTTGTAATTGGTGCAACCCAAAATTACCCAAATTTATTCGTCTTCGATTTTTAAATTTTTAAAAAACATTTTTGCCTGAAAATGTGTTAAATATGCAACGAATTAGAGTGAAACGAGTAAGTAAAACTTAAAGATAGTATTATGCAGCAATGGACTTACGCCTTGCTTCTTGCCGGAAGCATTTTGGTACCCCTGATTCGCAGCTTCGAGCCCCGCATACATTTTATAGGAAAATGGAAGGCTCTGCTGGGCGGCATATTTGTGATGATGTTGGTTTTTATCCCCTGGGATGTGGCATTTACAAAATACGGCGTGTGGGGCTTCTCACATGATTATGTTTCCGGCCTTTTCATTGCCGGGTTGCCCATTGAAGAATGGCTGTTTTTTATTGTGATAACCTATTGCGTAGTATTTACCTACGAGGTAATCAGGTATTTCTTCCCAAGGATCAGTTTCCCTGTTTTGGCAAAATGGATTTCCATTTACGCGGGCATTGGTCTTTTGGTGGTTGGTTTCATGAATATCGGAAAACTTTACACCATGATCGTGATGTTCATGGCTGGTATGTTGATGATTCTTCAACCCATTATAAAAAGCCATAAGACCTGGCTGAGCCATTATTACGTTACCTACCTTATTACGCTGGTACCGTTTCTGATCGTAAATGGGGTTCTTACTGCATTGCCGGTGGTTTGGTACAATCCTGCCGAAAAGATTGGAATCCGTATTACCTCCATACCCATTGAGGACTCTGTTTATTTTATGGCCATGATGCTGATCGTAATGCCCATTTATGAGCGTTTGAAGCCGGAGAGAAAAACAGCCTAACCTGGTTGATTTTTTAAACTGCCTTGGACCTCTGCGCTCAGGAATCAATTTGGTGGCCACGCTGTTAATATCAAGTATGATGAACAACAACAAACCAGACAACCTGGTTTTGGTAATTTTTGGCGCCACTGGCGACCTGAATAAGCGCAAGCTCATACCATCGCTTTTTGCCCTGGAAGTTTTGAACCTGCTGCCTGAAAAACTTGTAATAGTCGGTTCAGGCCGGACTGTACTTACTGATGAGGAATTCAGACAGTCTATGGCCATTGCCATCCAGAAGTTTTCCAAAGAAAAAGACCTCAGTAAGGTTGAAGCGTTTGTGAGCAGGCTTTTTTATCAGAGAGAAAACCCATCTGAGTTGAGGGGTTTTCTAATCCTGGGCGAGCGGCTTGAAAGTTTACGCCAACAACTTGGAATTGGGAACCACAACACCATTTTTTATTTATCAACGCCACCCAGTCTTTACCAAATCATTGCACAGGGTCTGGCTGATGCCGGGCTCAACAACGAAGAAAAGGGCTGGAAACGATTGATTGTTGAAAAACCTTTTGGTTACGATTTTGAAAGTGCCGAAAAACTGAATGCCAGCCTGCAGCAAAACTGGAACGAAAATCAGATTTACAGGATTGACCATTATCTGGGAAAAGAAACGGTTCAGAACGTATTGGTCACACGATTTTCAAATGGCATTTTTGAACCGCTGTGGAACCGCAATTTCATCCATCATGTTGAAATAACCTCTGCTGAGAATTTTGGCGTGGGTCAGCGTGGCGGATACTACGAAGAATCAGGCGCGCTGCGCGATATGATTCAAAACCACCTGCTTCAGCTTGTCAGCCTGATTGCTATGGAGCCACCGGCTTCCATTGACGCCGACGCCATCAGAAATGAAACAGTAAAAGTGCTTCAATCGCTTCGCCCAATCACTGAAGAGAAAGCGGGAAGCGTGGCCATTCGTGGGCAATATGTCGGATCACAGATAAGGGGAAAGAATGTAAAAGGTTACAGGGAAGAAGATAGGGTTGATCCGGCTTCAAAAACGGAAACCTATGCTGCGCTTAAGTTTTATATTGACAACTGGCGATGGGGCGGTGTTCCTTTTTATATCCGTACAGGCAAACATCTCCCAATAAGGGTTACTGAAGCGGTGATCCACTTCAAGCCTACACCCCACCACCTGTTTGCGCAGAAAGGACCCTGCGATACCTGCAATCAATTAATTATTCGCATTCAACCCGATGAGGGTATGCTCATAAGATTTGCCATGAAAACACCCGGAGCTGGTTTTCATTTAGAAAACGTCAGTATGGATTTTCATTATTCCGATCTTTCGCATGCCAGGATTCCTGATGCCTATGAGCGCCTTTTGCTCGACAGCATGGCCGGCGACTCTACGCTTTTTGCAAGGATTGATGCCGTAATGGCTGCCTGGAAATTTATTGCACCGATCCTTAACGCATGGAAAAACAATCCCGATATTCCGGTTTACGGCTATCCGGCAGGAAGTTGGGGCCCTGATGTGGCTGACAGCCTGATCGAAGAACCTGAAATGACCTGGAGGCATCCTTGTCCCGCACTCACTGGTGATGATAATTTCTGTAAACTATGAGCAAGAGATCTGTCCATGTTTTCGAATCAGTAGATGAAATGGCAGCATTCTTTACTGAAAAACTCATAAAAGAAATGGCATCGCTGAAAGCTGGGCGTTATTTCTCTATGATGCTTTCTGGTGGTTCAACACCCAAGGCAGTGTTTGAATACTTGTCCCGAAATCAGGAAAGCATTCAATGGCAGCGCCTTCAATTGTTTTGGGGCGATGAACGGTGTGTCCCTCCCGATAAGGATGAGAGCAACTTCAAAATGGCAAAAAACAGCCTGCTTGACCGCGTTCCCATACCATCGGATAATATTTTCAGGATAAAGGGAGAATCTGACCCTGAAACTGAAGCTGTGCATTACGCTGAAACCATCCGTAATCAGGTGCCTTCGATAAAAAAAGTACCTCGCCTTGATTTGGTCATGCTCGGAATGGGCGATGATGGTCATACCGCATCATTATTTCCAAATGATACGAAAAACTTGATCAGCGAACGATTATTTGAAGTTGCTTCACATCCCTTGTCAGGCCAGCGCAGGATCACTGCCACGCTTAAACTGATCAACAATGCCAAAACTATAGTTATTCTGGTAACAGGCCATTCAAAAGCCACAATGCTTGCCAGCATGCTGGAAAAAAAGAAAGGTTGGGAACAGTATCCTGCCTCACTGGTTGAGGCCCATAACGGAAAAGTATTTTGGCTGACAGACAAGGCCGCCGCTTCAAAAGTTGATGATTCTTCAACCCATTATTAAGAGCAATAAAACAAGGGTTAGCCATTATTATGACTTTATGGCTATGATGCTGATCGTGATGCCCATTTATGAGCGGTTGAAGATGGAGAGGAAAACATCCTGAGCCTGCTTGATTTTTTTAGACCGCTTTGGACCTCAGAGCGGTTTCTTTGTTTTTGCATAAACCAAAGAATTCCTTAAATTTACTGGACTCTGAATGGTTCATCAAATTTGGCAAAATGACCAATGAATTAATAAGTAAGTGGGTTTCACTTTATACTGAGGATATGTTTAAGTGGGCTTTGCGCAAAACATCTTCCGCAGAGATTTCCGAAGATCTGGTGCAGGATACTTTCATGGCTGCGACGGAGAAGATTTCGTCTTTCAAGGGCGACAGTACGCCAAAAACCTGGCTGTTTTCTATTTTGAACAATAAGATTGTTGACTATTACCGAAAAAAAGTAAAACAAGCCGTTTCCCTGGAGGACTCGGTTTTATCTTCAGTGTTTGATAAAACCGAGTCGTGGGTAAATAAACGGATGCCACGGGACTGGAGCGATGACGGTGGGCACCTGCTCGATGAAGAAGATTTTCAAAAAGTATTAAAACATTGCCTTGATGCCTTGCCCGAGAAATGGAACCTATGCGTTAAGCTGAAATATTTGACCGATAAAAATGGCCAGGAAATTTGTCAGGAATTGAACTTAACAGCATCTAATTTCTGGCAGATCATCCATCGGGCTAAGTTGCAATTGCGAGATTGCATTGAACGAAACTGGTTTAATAATTAATACCTATGAGATCCATAAAGCACTTTTTTCTTATTTCCTGCTTAAAGGCCACTGAGTTAATTGAGAAGAAATTTTATTTTAAGCTTTCTTTTTCCGAACGTCTGCAGCTCAAGGTGCATAAATCAATGTGCAAGGCATGCGCTCTTTACGGCAAACAAAGCGCCTTTATTGAGAAGGGTATTTCATGGCAAATTAAAAAAGAGGACCTAAAGGTTGACATTGAAGCATTGAAAACCCGGATTCATCAAATGCTTGAGAGTAAATAGCATTTAAAACTCAAATTTCTTTTTTTAAAACCTAACTCAGAATGGCAAGAATAAAAACCATTTCGCATGCTGATGCTGCGGGAAGATTGCTCGAAATTTATGATGACCTGGTAAAAAAACGTGGAAAACTTGCCGAGATTCACCAAGTTCAGAGCTTAAGACCGGAAAGCATTGTTAAGCACATGGAGCTCTATATGGAGATAATGTTCGCCAAATCTGAATTAAGTCGTTCTGAACGCGAAATGATGGCCGTTGTAGTGTCAGTTGCCAATGGCTGTGCATATTGCCGCGAGCACCACCTTCAAGCATACATGTTTTATGAAAAGGACAATTCAAAAGTTTCTTCTGTTATTAACTGGCCATTAAATAATATGCTATCTGAACGGGAAGCCGCCTTATGCCATTTTGCCCGCTCCCTGACCATCGATCCAAAAAGTCACGAAAGCAATGATTATACTGCTGCTTTGAAGACGGTTGGCTTGAGCGATCCAGAAATTCTTGATGCTGTATTAGTAATAGCCTATTTTAATCTGGTAAACCGTATTGTATTATCATTAGGCCTTGAATACACTCCCGAAGAGGCCGCTGGTTACAAATACTAATTTTTTTCCTCTCCTTGTAAGGAAAATTGTTTTCGTACGTCTATTCTTTTAAACAGGAATTTAACCGGACATCCTTCAATTGTAAAAGGTTACCTGAAAGGTTAGCATCTGTCCTGTTTTGAAACTCAATGATTAACATTAAACGTATGAAAATGAAAAAACGGATTTTATTAATCGCCGCTTTCGCTGCGGCATCTTTTTCTATGGTATTAGGCTCAGGAACAAAAAGCGAGGGAGCAGAGGCAGGCATAGTTTTTCATGAAGGAAGCTGGGAAGAAGCCCTGCAGTTTGCCAAAGCAGAAAACAAGCTGATATTTCTTGATGTTTACGCCACCTGGTGCGGCCCCTGTAAAAGGCTAAAAGCCAATACGTTTCCTAATGCTTCCGTGGGCGAGTTTTACAATGCCAATTTCATAAATGTAGCCCTGGATGGTGAAAGGGGCGAAGGGCTGGAGCTGGCTCGAAAGTACAACGTCAGAAGCTATCCCAGCCTCCTTTTTATTGATGCCAATGGTGAAGTTGTTGGCAGGACGGCTGGCTTCCACAATCCGGAAAGATTTCTGGAATTAGGTCAAGCCATTCTTAGCCTCTGATTTCTTTCTATTATTATGTTTAAGGCTGTTCCAGATCAGGAACAGCCTTTTTTTAGGCATTTCATCAAAAAAATGAAAAATTTCTGATGCATTTCAGTTCATTATTTTTGGGGTTTACTTTCTTTTTCACCACTTTGTTTTTTCAGGCTGTTTCCGATGATTTAAATAAAGGGCAAGGGAAAAGGTACAGTTTTGGAGTGATACCTGCGCTGGCTTATGATCATGATTTGGGTTTAAAGTATGGCGGCGTCCTCAACTTGTTTGATTTGGGGCAAGATGCCTTATCGAATGGTTATGAGCAGTTTCTGCAACTAAAAATTACCAATACCACCAATGGAACCTTTCAGTTGCAAGCCTTGCTCGAAAGTGAAACCATACTTGATTTTGCCCGGGTTTACTCAGAATTGAGCTATTTTAAAGAAAAAAAATACGATTTCTTCGGCTTCAATGGCCTGGAATCGATTTACCACCCTTCCCTGGTTGATCCGGGGAACGCTTCCTTTGTTAATAGCTTATTCTATTCGTACCGGCGTGGTTTTGTTCGCTTACGTTTTGATGCACAGCATTACCTTTCTGGTAAAAACCTGCGGTTTTTGACTGGACTTTCTGTTAACAGGTTTATTATTCCCGAAAAAACTTCAGAGATTTCAAACAATGCCCCAAGCCAAACGGGAAGTTTACTGGAGTATTACAAACAATGGGGGCTTATTCAACCCTCTGAAAGTAAGGGCGGCACAATCAGCCTTTTGTCACTAGGACTGGTTTACGACACGCGCAATGATTACTGCTACTGCACCGATGGAAAATGGTTTGAAGCCATGGTGGTTATTTCTCCGGGATTTTTAAGCTCAGCGAGTTTTTCAAAATTTATCCTGACTTATCGTCAGCATGCAAGCTTTTGGGAAGAAAAACTAACGGTCTCTTTTCGGCTAAGCAGTCAGCAAAAGCTTTGGGGTAATATTCCTTTTTACTTTTTACCAACTTTTATTGACAGTCGCTTGAGCCACGATGGGGTGGGAGGGGCCTTTAATTTACGCGGGGCACTGCGAAACCGAATCGTGTCGGATGGTTTTTTGGTGGGAAACTTTGAAACCAAAGTCCGAATGATTCAATTTGACTTGCTCGGACAGGAATTCTTTGCCAGTCTGGCGGTTTTTTTTGACACTGCGCTTATTTCACAACGCTTTAAACTGGAGCTTTCATCTATT
>Ga0209498_1000034_pt1 | contig 72429 bp, 53 predicted proteins | sample WalLakDeSediment_FD_184131 | JGI IMG/M metagenome (GOLD analysis project Ga0209498, IMG submission 184131) | Lake sediment microbial communities from Walker lake, Nevada to study Microbial Dark Matter (Phase II) - Walker Lake 11/02/13 Deep... | ecosystem: Environmental > Aquatic > Freshwater >... | reverse complement strand
GGGGCTTGCCGGGGCACGCATCGGGTTGGCCTTTGCCTCGCCAGAGATCATACAAGTCATGAACCGGGTTAAGTTCCCTTACAACATCGGTAAACCTTCCATTGAGCTGGCCAGCGCCGCCCTTGACCGGGAAAAGGAAATGAAAGAGCGGGTCACGGAAATCATCAACCAACGAAACCTTTTAATGAATAGCCTTTCGGCTTTCACTTTCGTGGAAAAGATATTCCCATCATCGGCCAACTTCCTGCTGGTGAAGTTCCGCGAAAGCGAAAGAACTTACCGCTACCTTGCCGGGAAAGGCATTATTGTGCGCGATCGCAGCAAACAGCCCGGCTGCGAAGCTTGCCTGCGTATTACCGTTGGCACCCAAACCGAAAACCAAACCTTGCTGGAAGCACTTAAAGAACTTGAAAATAATTGAAAATGAAGAAACTACTGATCATTGACCGCGACGGCACCCTGATAAAGGAACCGGCCGACTACCAGATCGACTCCTTCGAAAAGCTGGAGTTTGTTCCCGGCGTGCTTACCTGGCTGGGACGAATAGCCCGGGAATTCGACTATGAGCTGATCATGGCCACCAACCAGGACGGGCTCGGAACGGACTCCTTTCCGGAAGATACCTTTTGGGGTCCCCAGCAACTGTTGCTCAAAACCCTTGAAGGCGAAGGGATTGATTTTTCCGACATCCTGATCGACCGCTCATTTGATGAAGATAAGCTACCTACCCGTAAGCCTGGCACCGCCATGTTCGGAAAATACCTGGGCGGGGAATACAACCTGGCCGAATCGTATGTGATAGGCGACCGCCAGACCGATGTGCAACTGGCTGCAAACCTTGGCGCACAAGCCATTTTCTTTAACAATGAAGGTTTGGATACCGCCGCCTTCAGCAGCACCAGCTGGGAAGAAATTTACCACTTCCTGAAGCCAAAAAGACAAGCCACGGTAAACCGCAAAACTTCCGAAACCGATATTACCGTGAGCGTTGACCTTGATAGTGCCGCCAGTGGAAAGATCGACACCGGCATTGGATTTCTGAACCATATGCTGGAGCAGATTGCCCGGCACGCTGGTTTTGGCTTGTCGGTCAATTGCCAGGGCGACCTGCACATCGATGAGCACCACAGCGCCGAAGACGTAGCCATAACTTTGGGGTTGGCGCTGAAGCAAGCTCTGGGCAATAAATCCGGCATTGGCCGTTATGGCTTTGCGCTGCCAATGGACGATTGCCAGGCCAAGGTGCTGCTCGATCTGGGCGGAAGACCTTATTTTATCTGGAAGGTAAAATTCAAAAGAGAAAAGATCGGCGACATGGCCACCGAACTGCTGCCACACTTCTTCCGCTCGCTGGCCGACACCCTGGGTGCCAACATACATATAAAAGCCAAAGGCGATAACGAGCACCACAAGGCCGAAGCCATTTTCAAGGCATTTGCCAGGGCACTTAAGATAGCCGTTAAGAAGGAAGGCACCGAGCTGCCTACCACCAAGGGGGTTATTTAACCCAGATTTAGAAAAACTTAATTTTTAAGAACTTCTGATAAAAAATTATAGTTTTTCTTAATCGATTTGTCTTAGTAACGTTTAAAAAGTCAATAAATAAACAATAATGCACTTCAACCAATTTTTACCAGGTGCGAATGACAAATTTGGGTTTAATATCCGGAAAACAATGAATATAGGAATCATAACATACGGAGCGGGCAATGTGGCATCGGTGCAGAATGCGCTGGACCGACTTGGGGTAAAAAGCCTGATCTCTGACGATCACAAAATCCTGGAGCAGTGCGACAAGCTGATATTTCCGGGGGTGGGCCATGCCGCCCATGCTATGGAGAACCTTTCCCGTAAGGGTCTTGATGTATTGCTGAAAGAGTTCAAAAAACCAGTGCTGGGCATTTGCCTGGGCATGCAAATGATGGGCACCGAGTCGGAAGAAGGCCCCACCAAAGGACTGGGATTGCTTGACTTTGGCGTGAAGCGCTTTGATATCAGCGAAAAGGTGCCCCATATGGGCTGGAACAGCATCGAAATAAAGGACCACCCGCTGTTTGATGGCATAGAAAACGGCAGCCACTTTTATTTTGTTCACGGCTATTATGCCGAACTGTTTGCAGGCACAATTGCCAGCACGGATTATGAGATCCCCTTCTCGGCCGCAGTGGCCAGTGGCAATTATTTCGGAGTGCAGTTTCATCCTGAGAAAAGCGGCCCTGCCGGAGCAAAAATCCTGAAAAACTTTGTAAAACTATGAAAATGAAACTTATACCCGCCATTGACCTGATTGACGGGCAGTGCGTGCGGCTGACCAAAGGCGACTACGCCAGCAAAAAGGTTTACAACAGCGATCCGCTGGCGCAAGCCAGGATCTTTGAAGAGGCCGGCATTGAACACCTTCACCTGGTAGACCTGAGCGGAGCCAAAGCAGGCAAACCAGTGCACCTTGATGTGCTCGAAAAAATCAGCCGGGAAACAAAGCTGAAAGTCGATTTTGGCGGCGGAATCCGCACGGCGGAAGGCATCACTGAAGTACTGAACCGCGGAGCCAGACAGGTTAATCTGGGCACCATGCTCATTAAAAACATGAACTTGGCGTCCGAATGGATCAGCCGCTTTGGCGCGGAAAGCCTGATCGCTTCGGTGGATGTGCTCGACCATAAAGTGAAAATATCTGGTTGGCAAAAGGACTCAGGATTAGAGTTGTTCCCGGTGGTGGAAAAGCTTATTGAAGCCGGTTTTATTTACCTCACCGTTACCGACATTGACCGTGATGGCACTTTGGGCGAACCGGCCTATCAGCTTTATAAGGACATGCTCAGCCGCTTCCCCGGCATCAGACTCAACGCCAGCGGCGGGGTTTCAGCACAGGAGCAACTGCCAAAACTCGACCAGATCGGCTGTCATGGAGCCATTGTGGGCAAAGCAATTTATGAAGGAAGGATAGAATTGTTGTAATTGTTGTTCCCGCAAGTGCGGGATTGTCATGGTTGTCAGGTTAATAGTTTGGAATATGGGGTACTCCCCCTTTAGAGGGGGTTGGGGGGAGGTTTTTCCAATTTCTTGTTGGCAGCCTTCGGACTTCGGACTAAAACATTTTTCACTTTTAATTTTTAATTTTTTCATTCAATGTTGACGAAGCGAATCATTCCCTGTCTCGATATTAAGAACGGCCGCACCGTGAAGGGTGTTAATTTTCAGGACCTCCAGGATGCGGGCGATCCGGTGGAGCTGGCCGCCATTTATTCTGCCGAAGGTGCCGATGAGCTGACCCTGCTCGACATCACGGCCACGCTCGAAGGTCGCGAAACCTTTGTGCAGATCGTTAAGGATGTGGCGCGGGCCATCAGCATTCCCTTTACCGTGGGGGGCGGCATCAGCAGCGCATCGCAGGTAGAAGCCCTGCTGGCAGCTGGGGCTGATAAGGTATCCATTAACACCTCGGCCATTGTGAATCCGGGTCTTATTTCGGAGCTGGCCAAACAGTTCGGATCGCAGTGCGTGGTGGTGGCCATCGATACCCGCCTTACCAAAAACGGCTGGGAAGTGGTGAGCCATGCAGGTACCAGAACCACCGGGCTGTTTGCGGTGCCATGGGCCAAAGAATGTTTTGACCTCGGGGCAGGCGAAATATTGCTTACCTCCTTCACTTCTGATGGCACCCGAAAAGGCTTTGCGCTCGACATTACCCGTCAGGTATCTGAAAGCATTAAAATTCCGGTAATCGCATCAGGAGGCGCAGGCAAGCCCGAACATTTCGAAGAAGTGTTTACGCAGGGGAAGGCCGATGCAGCCCTGGCCGCAGGCATTTTTCACTACGGCGTAATCAGCATTGGCGAGATAAAAACTTTTCTTAAGAAGCGTGGAATTCTGGTAAGAAACTAATAACCAACTTTTTATTCATAGGTACTCACCGGCACTTTTGCTTCCTTTACTCCCGAAATGCTGATCCTAGACAGAATGGCTGCCAGCACCAATCCGCTAATCATTTGCCAGATGCCCCACCAGGCGGCCATAAAGGCCATGCCACCATTGCCATTAAACAGCTTGGGGTTGAAGATCAGGATCAGCGCCAGGCCTGAATTCTGAATGCCGGTTTCGATACTTAGTGTGCGGCGGTCGGGCCTGGAAACTTTGCCAATGAGACCAACCAGGTAACCCGACGATAGAGTCTGAATATTAAGCAGGAACACCAGGATGCCAATGGGAAGTATACTTCCGGCAAAGTACTCCAGATTCGCGTAAAGTGCACCAAATATAAAACTCAGGTAAAGCACCACCGACGCAATCTTAATCCGTTTAATATATTTTTTGGTGAATTCTGGCCAACGGTTACCAACATACATTCCAAGAAGCAATGGAATGCCCAGCAAAATGAAAACCGTCTGAGCCATTTGCAAAAAGTCTATTTCAATGGGGATGTTAAGGTGCAAGGCCCTGGAAGAGTACCTCACGTACATTCCGCCCCAGAGTGCAAAGTTTAAAGGAGTCATTAGTGTGGCCGAAAGCGTGGCAACGGCAGTAAGACTTACTGAAAGCGCCACATTGGCTTTGGATAGCGAAGAAATAAAGTTGGAAATATTGCCTCCGGGACATGCAGCGATCAGTATCATTCCCATGGCCACGGAGGGCGGAGGATTAAGCATGATCACCAACATAAAAGTCAGGGCAGGTAAAATAACAAACTGCGATCCAACACCCAGCATGGCTGATTTTGGGTATTTCATGATATCGCGGAAATTCTGAATCCTGATCTCCAGTGCCACGCCAAACATTATGGCAGCCAGGGTAATGTTCATAAATAGCAGCGAACCCTCACTGAAGTTTAGCCTGATATTATCGATTCCTTCGAGCAATGAATACATAACAAGCGATTTTTGGAAGCCGTAAAGGTATACAAAAAATTATTTGATTAAACAGGCATTTAACAAGTCCGAAATTTTTCATGAACAATAAGCTTTGAATGAATGTTCCATAAATACAACTCCTTTTTTATTGTCTTGCATTGACAAAACAAGCCAATATTATTAAAGCCGCAAGGGAAAACCATTAATCCGATACATTTTTAATTCAAATCATATCTATATGGACAACATTCTTAAAAAGATCAAGAACATCCAGGCCGAAGCCTGTGTGACCATTATCCTGAACACCCACCGCACACGCCCCGACAATGAAAAGGACCCGTTGTTGCTGAAAAACCTGGTGAAGGAAGCCGAACAAAGGCTCTATGATACCTACGAGAAGCGTTTTGTATGGCCCATTATGGATAATTTGAACAAGTTGGTGGAAAAGATTGACCATCAGCAAAACTTGGAAAGTTTGATTCTTTTTGTAAACCAGGAGGTGGCCGAATATACCCGCCTTCCCGTTAAGGTGGTTGACCGCGTTATTATCGATAACACCTTTGCTACCCGCGATCTGGTAAGGGCCATGCACCAGGAATCATCGTATTACGTGCTCGTGTTGAGCCGTCAGAATGCACGCCTTATTGAAGCGTTCAACGACAAAATGGTAAAAGAACTGGGAGGCGATTTCCCCATTAAAAACAACCTTTACTCCACCGACCGCCAGGATCTTTCATCGAACAAAGGTACCGATAACCTGATCGAGGAATTCTTTAATCGTGTGGACAAAATTGTGCAGGCTGCCATTAAAGACAACCCCCTGCCCATTTTACTGGCTACTGAAACCCGCAATGTGCATCACTACACCAAGGTTGCTGACAAAAAACATATCATCATTGGACACATCAACAAGAATCGCGATGATGAGAAAGCCCACCATATTATTCCTGAAGCATGGGAAGTGGTAAAAACCATCACCAAGGAGCGCATTGCAGCCCGAATCAGTGAACTGCACAACGCTGTCGGTGCCGGTAAAGTAGTTTCGGACCTTTCAGAGATATGGAATGCCATACAACATGGCCGAGGACAAACCCTATTCATAAAAAAGGGCTATTTTCAGCCCGCTTACCTGAAGGATAACCAGGTGGTGCCGGTTGATAAATTTGAAAAAGACCATAAGGATGTGATCGACGACATCGTTGACGAATTGATAGAGTTCAACCTGGCATTTGGCGGCGACAATGTTTTTATTGAAGGGGACGAACTGCAGAAGTTCAACAATCTAGCCCTTACAACAAGGTATTGATGCACAGCGCAATGCCGAAACCCCGACCAAGAAAATGAAAGAAGTGAACCTGGAGAAAAAACTGGTTCGCCGCACCCCTGCTCTCCAGGAAGTGGAAGGCTGGGTAGCCCATGCAAAAGAACTGCCCAGGGCACTGGAGTACTAAATTGTTTTCCAAAATTTAAACGGGCATGCAACCAAGAGTTGTATGCCCGTTTTTTTTATAAGCACAGAGAATAAATGCAATGAATTTATATCTTTACAAAAATTCTTATTCCATGAAAAAGCATATAAATTCTATTGGCCTGGCAACATTGATTGCCTTTGCGTTCGCTCAATTTCTGACTGGTTGTAAAAGTGGAAAAACCTCATATAATCAGGAAGAAAAAATGGTGATCGTTTATGCCGAATTCATGCATGAGGTGAACTCCTTTTCTCCGGTAATCACAACAGAGCGCGATTTCAGTGCCGACCACCTTTTCTATGGCGAAGATGCCAGGGAGTCTGGACTGAAAGAGAAAAAGCAGTTGGCCGGTTTCCTGAAAGCGATTGACAAGCTGGGGAAGGATCAGATTGAAACCGTTCCGTTGGTGCATGCCAAGTCTATGTCGGGTGGGCCAGTGGACAGCATGTTTTATCAGCATATAAAAACCACCATTCTTGAAGGCATTGCTGCCCAACCCAGGGTTGATGGCATTTACCTTTCTCTGCATGGCGCCATGGGCGTACAGGGCATGTTCGACCCCGAAGGCGATATTATTGAGTCATTAAGCAACCTGCTTGGTCCGGAAGTGCCCATTGCAGTGAGCTTCGACCTGCATGCCAATGTGACCCAGCGCCGGGTCGAGTGCGCCGATATCATAGTCGGCTATAAAACCAACCCCCACCGCGACCACAGCAAAACCGGCTACCGCGCCAGCGAGTTGCTGATTCGCACCATGAGGGGAGAAATTGAGCCGGTTATGGTAATGAACAAAATGCGTCTGCTCAAAGGCGGCGGAATGAACATTGACCTGATTCCTCCCTTCCGAAAGATATTCCGAAGCATGAAAAAAATGGAGCGCGACGATGAAGTGCTCTCTGTTTCCTTTTTTCCCGTCCACCTTTGGATAGATGAACCCGAACTGGGTTACACCACCATTGCCATTGCCGATGGCAGCCGAGAACTGGCGCAGCAAAAAGCAGATGAGATTGCAGAAATGGCATGGGCAGTGCGCGACGTGCCGCAGCCGGCGGGCAACACCCCAGAAGAAGCCATTGAAATTGTCCGCAAGAAACGATTTGCACGCCGCTTTGGCACCACTGTTTTTTGCGATGTTTCAGATGCAGTGGGCACCGGAACCCCGGGCGAAAGCACCTGGATCCTGAATGCCCTTTTGGAAAAAGGCAGCGATCTCACATCATACTTAACCATTCGCGACGAAGAAGCGGCCAATGAGGCATGGCAATTTGAGATAGGAGAAACGGTGCATCTTACCCTTGGCGGGAAAATTGACACGGTTTACAACCAACCGGTTCAATACAGCGGTGAGATCATTTTCAAGGAAGAAACCAGCTTTGGAAAAACCCTGATCATTAAGCATGATGGTATCCATTTGGTTTTAGCCGAACTACCCATGGCTTCCAGAGAACCTTCAAGTTTCAGAGACCTTGGCCTCTCGCTCTGGAAAGCCGACATCGTGGTAGTAAAGAACCTGTTCCCCTTCCGCTACCGCTTCATCCTTTACAACCGCAAAACCGTGAATGTTATCACTCCTGGGTTCAGCAATACCGATCCTTTCGGGCTGAACTACCAGCATATCCCCCGCCCTATTTATCCGCTTGAGGAGATAGATTCGTGGAAGTTTTCAGAATGATGATTTAGGAATTAGGAATTCAAAAAATCATCATTCATCAACCGAATCCGCTGGCCAGCGGATGAGCTCAGCGAAGCTAATCATAAATCATAAATCAGTCAGGATTTCATTAATCCGTTGCAGTTCCCACTCGTCGAAGAAAAGATTATTCAGTGCTTCGAGGTTTTGGTTTAATTGCTCTATGCTGCTGGCGCCCACAAGTACCGAGGTTACGCGCTGGTCTTTCAGCAGCCAGGCGATGGCCATTTGGGCGAGCGACTGTCCGCGTTGTTTCGCCAAATCGTTCAATTGCCGTATTACTGCCATTTTCTCGTCGGTAATATGCTCGGGTTTCAGGAAACCGTTGGGCTTGCCTGCCCTGGAATCGGCCGGGATACCCTGCAGGTAACGATCAGTAAGCATGCCCTGGGCCAGTGGCGAGAAGGCAATGCAGCCAATGCCGTATTTTTCGATGGTGTCGAGCAGTCCGCCCTCAACCCAGCGATTAAGCATGGAGTAGCTGGGCTGGTGTATCAGGCATGGCGTACCAAGCTCCCTGAGTATCTGCGCTGCTTGCTCTGTTTGCTCCGCCGAATAGTTTGAGACCCCTGCATACAAAGCCTTACCCTGCCGGACGACCTGATCGAGCGCCATCATGGTTTCTTCGAGCGGAGTGTCAGGATCGGGACGGTGCGAGTAGAAAATATCAACATATTCCAACCCCATGCGCTTCAGGCTCTGATCAAGACTGCTGATGAGGTACTTGCGCGAGCCCCATTCCCCGTAAGGGCCGGGCCACATCAGATAACCCGCCTTTGTGGAAATGATCAGTTCGTCGCGATAGGGAGCCAGGTCAGAAGCGAAAATTCGGCCGAAGTTCTCTTCAGCACTGCCCGGAGGCGGGCCATAGTTATTGGCCAAGTCGAAATGCGTGATGCCTGCATCAAAGGCGCGGTGAATGATCTTACGGCCATTTTCAAACACATCGACGCCCCCGAAGTTGTGCCACAGGCCCAGCGAAATGGCAGGCAGCAAAAGCCCGCTGCGGCCCGTGCGGTTATATTTCATGTTTTCGTAACGGGAAGGATTTGAAAGGTAATTCATATTGCCAGTTTTTTATTTCAAAGCTAAGCATATTGAAGGAGTTAAAAAACAACTCATCAAACTGTTTTTCTTAATGGTCAAAAATAAAACCGGGTAAAGAAATCCTGAAATCCTTACCCGGTTCAAAAGAATTATAAATTGAATTAATTTATCAGAATCTTCCTGGAAAAATTAACCTGGTTGCCAAATACCCGCAGGAAATAAATCCCCGGCCTCAGGCTACTCACCTCCAGGGCAATATTCTGGCCTGAAGCAGTTTCTTCAAAAGCTAGCACCTCATTTCCCAGCATGTCATAAATCACAAGCTGCAGCATGCCCTCCTGGGCCCGGGCAAATTCAACAAAGATCCTCGCGCTGGCCGGGTTTGGGAAAACGTTTACCTCGTTCTGGCTGCTGGTTGCAATCCCAGTGCATTCGTCCACTACTATTTGCACCTGGGCAGTTCCAGTGCAACTTTCGGGGGTAGTGAAGGTGTAAGTAAGTGTGTGTGTTCCGGCACCTGCCGTTTGGGGAATAAAAGTGCTGCCTTCAACGCCCGGTCCGCTAAAGGTACCTCCCGCAGGGCTCCCACCCGTCAGCGATAATGAAGCTACCTGAATGCAAACGCTTTCCTGATCCCAATCCCAGGTTACCTCGGGTGTCTCATTAACAGTGATTTCAAATTCGCAGGATTGCTCTCCTAGCGTGTAGGTAATAGTATGATTGCCTGTGCCAGCACCAGCGGGATCAAACTGCCCTGACGTGACGCCGTTTCCGGAAAAAACACCCCCAGCAGGAGTGCCTCCGGTTAGTAAAAAAGATTCATCAGCCTCGCAAACAGCCATATCCTGCGGGCAGGTAACTACAATAGGAAACTCGTCTGTTTCAAAGCTAAGCGGACCTTCCCAGGCACTTACAAAACCCGTTCCGCAAATCGCCTGCACGTAAAAAGAGTAAGTCGTTTCAGCAGCCAAATCAGTAAGATCATAGAAGTTGTTTTCAATATTCGAAACCAAGTTTCCACTTCCCTGTGAGAAAGAGCCCTGCCCCCATTCGAGGTTCCAGCCAATTTCGGCCCCGGCTGCAGCCCAGCTCAATTCTGCGCTGTAATACGAAATATTCCCGGCCGATAATTCAGTTGGCATAGCACACTCTGTCAAAATCTCCACAGAAAAATCGTCAATGCCAAATCCCCAGTTGGGTGAGGCAGAATAATACTGGTAAAAGGCAATAAAAATAGTTTGCCCGTGATAGTTTCCCAGCGACAAGGAGTGTTCAGTCCAGTCGGTGTTTTGGCAATCGATATCGGCCAATTCGTCAGTGAAGGCATCGATGGAAGGCATAGTGGTTGACACCAACACCTTATAAGAGTTGTTGCGTGTTTCACTCTCCACAACATCAAACCATTTCATTACGGCGAAAGACTCTGAAAGGTCAATGGGGGGCGAAATCAGCCAGTCGTCCTGATTGCCCATGCCATGGGCTGCATAAGGCTCCGATGGGGTCGGGTCAATGTAAGTATTTGACTTTGTCCAGGTAAAATCGTCACCATCGGCATTGATTACAGCCCAACCAGCTGGTGCTGCCGGATCGCCCGACCAGGTTCCGTCGAAGTTCTGCACGTACGGAAAATCACTGATGGCGCTGCTTATGGTGGAAAAATGCCAGACCGGCCCAGTGGTAATGGCCTTGGAGCTGTTGTAAACCATTAGCTGCCATTGGTAGGCTGTAGCCCCCGACAGGCCAGAGAAAGTGTAACTTCCAGAAATGTCGGCTGCTGCACCCTGCAGCACTTGCTGCATATTGCCGGTTTCGCCAAACCATAGATCGTAAGTTTCGGTGCTGGTTCCAAACTCCCAGGTTATGGTGCCGCTCAGGCCCACATTCACAGCAAAATTGGGAGGATCAGGGTTATACGGAAGCCTTGGCGATCCCACAGCCAAAATGATAACCGTGCCCGACACCAAATGGGGCTCACTACCATAGGTATCGCCATGCAAGGTGTAGCTTGCAACAATAGAACCGGTGAAAGAAGCAGCCACATCAACATTTACCTGGAACGTGTAAGGGCCGGGAAACAACTCGCCCCACTGGGTACCACCGGGAATTGTACCCCAGGAAATGCTCTGGCCACTAACCGGCAAATTGATTTCAATTTCGCTTTCAATATCTCCGATCACCTCCGAAGAACCATCAGCCAGGGGCATCACTCCTTCCGGAAAAATGATTTCAAACCCATCAAGATACTCGAGATCCGGTGAAGCGAAATTAAGGTTGAACTGAATCAGGTTGGTTTGTCCAGCAACATATTCAGACGATGTGGTTAGAGAAACGTTGATAATGGCTTTCGGCACAGCGGTTTCCTGCCGCAAAAGATAGGGATTCTGAGTCAGGCCGGAAGCAGCCAACCCTATACCAGCCAACAAGAGCATTAATCTTTTCATTTCGTTAAATTTTAAGTGACCGGAAAAAACAATTTACATAACCACGAACTTACGCCCTAGGATTCCCTTACTGCCCCTGACAATTACAAAGTATATCCCCCTGGGCAAATGCCTGATATCGAACACATAAGTTTCCCTGGGTTCAGGATTATCTTCAGCAATAACAAGGTTGCCATGCATGTCGAAAATCAAAATTTCAATAAGTTGCGTAAAGTCCTTTGAAAGCACCATATTTATCTGGTTGCGGGCGGGGTTGGGATACAACAAAAGGTCCCCAGGCTCGTCAGGCTGGTTAATTCCAGTGCAATCAAAAACTTCTATCTCAACCCTTGCAATGTTGTAGCAACCTTCATCATCAAAATAAATGTAGCAAAGGGTATGCGTGCCGGGTCCTGCCATTGAAGGAACAAATGAATCGTCCATGACCCCGGGACCACTGAAAACTCCGCCTTCGGGATAAGCGCCACTAAGCGGAATGGAAGGCGTTTGCGAGCAGACACTCTCAAACTCCCAGTCCCACACAACCGAAGGCTTGGGGTTTACGGTTATTACAAATTCATTGCTGATAGCAGGGTTCCCTGTGGTACAGGTTTCGCTGGAAGTCATAACAACCTTTACCCTATCGCCATTGGTCGGAACGAACGACAACACTGGGCTGTTCAAACCAAAGGGTTCATCATTGAGAAGCCACTGATAGGAAGGCTCTGTTCCGCCATTTACAGGAAATGCGTAAAAATAAATCGTAATGCCTTCGCATACTTCGGTTACACCGCCAATAATATGGACAGTAACTGGCAAGTTGGGCTGCAGGCTTATGGTAATGGTATTGCTGGTAACAGGGTTTTGTGCAATACAGCTTTCGCTGGAAGTCATTTCCACAGACACTTGGTCGCCATTGGCAGGCACATAAGTAAATTCATGGCTGTTGCTACCAGCATTGACACTGTTGACCATCCACTGATACACTGGAGTCGTTCCGCCGTTCACTGCAGTTGCCGTAAAAGTTACAGGCAAACCATGGCAAGCGGAGGTTAGTTCTGCACTGATATTAACACCAGCCTCCAACAAAGGCTGCACGGTGATTTGGAATTCACACGACTGCCCTTCATAAGAATAGGTAATGACATGCAAACCTTCACCAGCCAAAACTGGATCAAATATAGCCCCTGATACTCCTAATCCAGAGAAAACACCGCCTTCGGGACTTGCTCCTGTAAGCTCAAATACCGGATCGGCGATGCACAGCACCACATTGTCTGGGCAAATCACTTCCACCTGCGAACTTAATGTAGTAAATCCTGCAGGGCCTGCCCAGGCACTGGTAACACCAGCAGTACAAATGCCCCTCACGTAAAACTCGTAGGCGGTTTCCTCTGCAAGGCCATCCAACTCATATCCGGGTGTCAATAAACCCGAAACCAGGTTTCCGTTTCCGGGAGTGAATCCGGCAAGTCCCCATTCCAGCAACCATTCCTCATGATTGTTTCCGGCGGTCCATGAAAGCTGGGCCAAATTGGCGGTTATCCCACCGACTATTAGGTTTGTGGGCGGTCCGCAATCAGGTGATTCAAGCACTTCGACGGAAGCATTTGCCGAACCTGCACAGCCATTGCCATCAACGTAAGTGTAGGTTAGTATATGCAGCCCTGGACCGGCATTCTGTGGCTCGAAAATATTATTAAAAACCCCAGGCCCGCTGTATAAACCGCCTGCCGGTGTTCCACCGGTTAACACTATAGGATCGCTGTCTGCAACAACAGGCTCCGGGTTCCAATCCCAGCTTACAATCGGGAGATCGTTTACCGTGATAGTAACCACATTACTTGTAACCGGGTTTTCTGCTACACATTCTGCATCGGAATTCATTACCACCCAAACTTGGTCGAGATGCACCGGAACATAGCTGAATTCAGAGCTATTGCTGCCGGCAGCTGAATTATTTACCCTCCATTGGTAAGCGGGATTACTGCCTCCATTCACCGTTGTGGCTGTAAAACTGACCATTACATCCTGGCAAACTTCGGTCTGATTTGCAGTAAGGCTCACACTGGCAGTAATTGTCGGTTGAACAATTATCAGAAACTGGCAGCTCTCTCCCATATAACTGTAAGTGATAGTATTCGTGCCAGGTCCTGCTGTTGTGGGATCAAACAAATTAGCTGTAACCCCGTTGCCGGAGAAAATGCCCCCGGCAGGACTTGCACCAGTAAGCTCAAAAGCAGGCTCATTTTCACAAACAGTCAGATCATCTGGACAAACAATATCAATCTGAGTTTGCTCAGTGGTGAAAACAAGCGGACCAGCCCAGCTGCTGGTAATTCCACCGGCGCATACCGCCCTGACAAAGAATTGATAGGAAGTTGCCTCCTCAAGTCCGCTTAAACTGTATTGCATGGCAGAAAAACCCGAAACCAGGGTGCCGCTTCCATGCGCAAATCCGGAAGGTCCCCACTCCAGTTGCCACTCCTGTTCTGTATTTCCGGCGACCCAGCTTAGTAAGGCTGAACTGGTAGTAACTTCTGTTGCAGCAAGGTCGGTGGGCGACACGCAATCGGGGGTTTCAAGCACTTCCACCAATGCGGTGGCAGCACCAGCACAACCAAAAGCATTCACGTAAGTGTAAGTTAGTAAATGAACCCCCGGGCCGGCAACAAGCGGATAGAAAATATTGCCGGTAACACCCGGTCCACTGTACTGACCACCTGAGGGCATTCCGCCGCTAAGCAAAATCGGATCATCAGACGGATATACTGGATCATGTGTCCAGGGCCAACTGACAATGGGGTTGGCGTAAACAGTCATCACTAAGAGGTTACTGTTGGCAGGATTGCCTGTGATGCAAGACTCTGATGAGGTCATAATCACCATTACCTGGTCGCCATGTAACGGAACATAAGTAAAGCTCGGGCTATTGCTGCCCATATTGCTGCCGTTCACTTTCCACTGGTAAATGGGGCTGCTGCCGCCGTTCACTGATGTGGCGGTAAAGGTGACCGCGGTGCCCGCACAAACATTGTTTGCACTGGATGCGATGCTTACACTTACCGGCAACAGCGGGTTCACCACAATGGTAATCGCGCTGCTGGTGGCGGGATTGCCTGTTACGCATAACTCGCTGGAGGTCAACACCACAGATACCTGGTCGCCATCGACCGGAATATAGGTGAAGTTCGGGCTATTGCTGCCCATATTGCTGCCATTCACCTTCCACTGGTAAGTGGGGCTGCTGCCACCATTCACTGCCGTGGCAGTAAATGTTACCTGGGTGCCGGCGCAAACCTGCGCCTGGCTGGCGGTGATGCTTACGCTGACTGGTAATGCTTGCTGCACCGTAATGGTAAACTGGCAAATTTCGCCCTGGTAAGTGTAGGTGATGGTATGGTTGCCTGCTCCGGCAAGAGCCGGGTCAAATATTCCATCTATAACGCCGGAACCCGTGTATGTGCCTCCGGCAGGGATTCCTCCGCCAAGTGCAAACGGGATCTCCAGCTCACACACGGATATATTTTCCGGGCAAACCAGGTTGAACAAGGTGGAGAAGTTGTATGGACCGGCCCAGCCGCTGGTTACTCCTCCGCCACAAACCGCCCTGACATAGAACTGATAGGCGGTGGCTTCCGCCAGGCCGCTTAAACTGTACTGTGCATTGGTTAAACCTGAAACAAGCGTGCCGCTGCCATGGGCAAAACCCGAAGGGCCCCACTCTAGGTGCCATTCCTGCTCCACGTTGCCGGGAACCCACGATAGCTGGGCTGAATTCAGGGTGATATTGCCAGCCAAAAGATTGGTGGGGGCATTGCAATCGGGTGCCTCAAGCACCACTATTGTGGTTGTGGCGCTACCTGAACAGCCGTTAAGGTTCACAAAGGTATAGGTCAGCACATGAGTGCCCGGTCCGGCAACCAAGGGATAGAAGATATTGTCAGATACGCCGGTACCACTGTATTGTCCGCCGGCAGGCAAACCTCCGCTGAGCACTACCGGGTCATCCCATGGATAAACAGGTTCCGGAGTCCAGTTCCAGCTCACCACAGGATTGGCGTAAACGGTCATGGCTATGATACCGCTGTTGGCCGGGCTGCCCGAAGTACAGGTCTCACTCGAGGTGAGTACTACCTGCACCTGGTCGCCATGTAACGGGGTATAAGTGAACTGCGGGCTAATGGCTCCGGCATTGGCGCCATTCACTTTCCACTGATAGCTGGGGCTGATACCGCCATTGACAGGCGTGGCCGTGAAGGTAACAGGGATGCCCGCGCAGACATTGTTCTCACTGGCCCCGATGCTTACACTTACTGGCAACAGCGGGTTCACAGCCATGGTAATCACGTTGCTGGTCGCTGGGTTGCCTGTTACACAAAGTTCGCTGGAGGTCACCACCACAGATACCTGGTCATCATCGACTGGAGTGTAAGTGAAATTTGGGCTATTGGCGCCCATAATGCTGCCATTCACCTTCCACTGGTAAGCCGGGCTAATGCCACCATTCACAGCTGTGGCGGTGAAAGTGATCGGGGTGCCAGCACAGACATTGTTTTCACTGGCTGCAATGCTTACACTTACTGGCAACAGCGGGTTCACCACAATGGTAATCACATTGCTGGTGGCGGGATTGCCTGTTACGCATAGCTCGCTGGAGGTCAACACCACCGATACCTGGTCGCCATCGACTGGAATATAGGTGAAGTTCGGGCTGCCTGTACCTGCATTGCTGCCATTCACCTTCCACTGGTAAGCCGGGCTGCTGCCGCCGTTTACTGCTGTGGCGGTAAAGGTGACCGCGATGCCCGCGCAAACATTGTTTGCACTGGCCGCGATACTTACACTTACCGGCAAGAGCGGGTTCACCGCCATGGTAATCGTGTTGCTGGTGGCGGGATTGCCTGTTACGCATAGCTCGCTGGAGGTCAACACCACAGATACCTGGTCGCCATCTAAGGGGACATAAGTAAAGCTCGGGCTATTGCTGCCCATATTGCTGCCGTTCACTTTCCACTGGTAAATGGGGCTGCTGCCGCCGTTCACTGATGTGGCGGTAAAGGTGACCGCGGTGCCCGCACAAACATTGTTTGCACTGGATGCGATGCTTACACTTACCGGCAACAGCGGGTTCACCACAATGGTAATCGCGCTGCTGGTGGCGGGATTGCCTGTTACGCATAACTCGCTGGAGGTCAACACCACAGATACCTGGTCGCCATCGACCGGAATATAGGTGAAGTTCGGGCTATTGCTGCCCATATTGCTGCCATTCACCTTCCACTGGTAAGTGGGGCTGCTGCCACCATTCACTGCCGTGGCAGTAAATGTTACCTGGGTGCCGGCGCAAACCTGCGCCTGGCTGGCGGTGATGCTTGCGCTGACTGGTAGCAAAGGATAAACAGTTAAAGTAATAAAGTTACTAGTGGCGGGGCTGCCTGTAGCACATATTTCGCTGGAGGTTACCACCACCGACACCTGGTCGTTATGCAAAGGAGTGTAGGTATACGCCGGGCTATTGAGGCCAGTATTGACTCCATTCAATTTCCACTGATAGGTGGGATTAGAACCTGCATTCAAAGCAGTTGCCGTAAGGGTAACCGGAGTACCGGTGCAAACCTCGGTCTGATCGGCATGAATGCTTACGCTGACAGGCAACAACGGATTTACAACCATTGAAATAATATTGCTGGCAGCGGGGCTGCCCACCGGACAAACCGCATTGGAGGTCATTACCACAGAAACTTCATCGCCGTGGGCAGGAGCATAAATGAAAGTACGGGAGTTGGAACCCATATTAACACTATTAACTCTCCATTGATAAGTCGGGTTATTTCCTCCGTTTACTGGATCTGCTGTGAAAGTGACAAAAGTACCCTGGCAAATTTCAGTTTCATCGGCTGTAATACTAACGCTCACATTAAGCAGAGGGTTAACCGTAATGCTGATGGCATTACTTGTGGCAGGGTTGTTTGTGGCACAAGCAGCGCTGGAAGTCAGCACCACAACAACTTGGTCATTATTTGCGGGGGTATGGGAAAAAACTGCCGAGTTAACTCCATGGTTCACTCCATTGACTTTCCACTGGTAAACCGGATCTGAACCTGCATTAACAGCAGAAGCGGTAAATGTGACAGGGGTTCCATCGCAAACTACTGCCTGGTCTGCAACAATACTGACACTCACGGGCAACAAGGGGTTAACCGTAAGAGAAACAACGTTGCTGGTAGCCGGGCTGCCAACCGGGCACAATACGCTGGAAGTCATTTCAACAGTAACCAGGTCGGTGTGACTGGGAGTGTAACTGAATATTTGATTGTTAATGCCACTATTAACTCCGTTTACCTTCCACTGGTAAAATGGGCTGAAGCCGCCATTCACTGGAGTGGCAGTGAAAGTAACCACCGTGCCCTGGCATACCTCCGTTTGATCGGCTGCAATACTTAAACTGACAGGCAAAAGCGGATATACCATCATGGGAATAATATTGCTGGTGGCCGGGTTACCTGTTGCACACACTTCGCTGGAGGTCAGTACCACGGATACCTGATCGCCATCTAACGATGTATAGGTGTACTGCGGGTTGCTGATTCCCACATTGCTCCCATTAACTCTCCACTGGTAGCCGGGGTTGTTGCCGCCATTCATTGCAGTAGCAGTGAAAGTAACAGGAGTGCCCTCACAAACCTCTGTTTGTGTGGCAGATATGCTAACACTAACCGGAAGCAATGGATTCACAATTATGTATACGGGATTACTGGTGGCGGGACTTCCCGAAGGGCAAACTGCAGTGGAAGTCAATATTACGGTAACCTGATCGCCATGTGCCGGTGCATAACTAAACACTTGGCTGTTGCTGCCATAATTCGATCCGTTAACCTGCCATTGATAATGAGGATTAACGCCGCCATTGACAGGCGAGGCGGTAAAGTTTACACTGGTTCCCTGGCAAACTTCAGTTTGATCGGCCTCAATGCTTACACTAACCGGCAAAAGCGGATTTACAGTCATAACAATGATGTTGCTTGTGGCGGGATTGCCAGTTGCACAGGCCGAATTGGAGGTTAGTATTACCCAAACCTCATCGCCATGACTGGGGGTATAGCTGAAGGTGGGGCTGTTTTGACCGGTATTGTTCCCATTTACCTTCCACTGGTAATGTGGAGTGGTACCTCCGTTAAAAGGGGTTGCCGTAAAGGTAACCTGACTGCCCTGACATACTTCGTTCTGGCTGGCCACAATGGAAACACTCACCGGCATCAGAGGAGCCACCGTAAGCGAAACCAGATTGCTGGTGGCAGGATTGCCCGAAGTGCAATGCTCGCTGGAGGTGAGGACCACTGCCACCTGGTCGCCATTAGCAGGTATAAAGGAAAAAACAGCACTGTTGGTTCCGGCATTTCCACCATTTAACTTCCACTGATAGGAAGGACTAAGGCCACCATTGACAGGAGAAGCGGTAAGGCTTACCATAGCTCCCTCGCAAACCTCTGTCTGATCGGCTAAAATGGTTACGCTCACCGGCAAAACCGGGTATACCTCCATGTTAATGATATTGCTTTCTGCTACATTATTTATGACGCACTCCTCCCCTGAGGTCAGCACCAGACTTACCTGATCGCCAATTGCCGGGATATATGAAAATACGGGGTTATTAGGACCAGTATTGTTGCCATTTACTATCCATTGATATAGTGGCGATGCGCCTGCATTAGTCGGCGAGGCGGTAAAAGTTACCATGGTTCCCTGGCATACTTCGTTCAGATCGGCAGTAATGCTTACGCTCACAGGAAGCAGCTCCGGACAAACAGAAACTTCATCGAGCACGTTGGCTCGACCGCGATTATTTATGCCTTCGAAGGCTACCTGGTAAGTGCTACTGGAATTAGGCAAATCAAGGTATTGCCTGGTCCAGGCCGAAATGTTTTCAGTATAATGAGCCAGTTGAACCCATGGATCGGTTGCACTGGTGCGGTAATAAACCTTTGTTTGGTTCTGAGCACCCGACAATGATTGCTGTCCTAAATAAAACACAATTCCGGGATCGGCTGTTCCGGTCAAATCCAAAATAGGAGTAATAAGTTTGGTGATGGGCGAATTTGTTCCGGTAACTGAAACAAAACGCGCATTTAACTCACCGGCATAAGCCGTGGTAATATTTCCTCCGCCAATCGTTGAAGTTGAACCGGCTGCATAAGTCCAGAAGGCTGAGCCCACTTCCCTAATCTGGGTCCAGGCAGGCCGTGTGGTGGAATTATCCTCAAAGGTCTCTTTCCAGGGAAAGGTTTCAACCAAATTGCTGAAGGCAAACCCGCTGAGAGGAATTTCTTGTGGGGTATCCGAAATGTTATCATTAATAAAAATACTTGCCTGCTTGGTTCCCTGTGAACCAGGTGCAAAGGAAACACTAAAGGTAGCCGTCTGATTGTAGGTCAACTCCACGGAAGTGCCAAGGTTGTGTAATATAAAATCGCCGGCATTGGCGCCCGTCAGGGTAATATCGGTTGGATTAATGATAAGTATCCCGCCGCCCACGTTTCTGATGGTGAAACTTTGCGCAGGCGAGGTGGCTCCGATTAAAACCGGCCCGAAATCATTGCTGGCGGGTGATACCGAAAAAACGGGATCGACAGGCATTGCTTCCCACACTACATCGTCAATATAAATGGAACGGTTGGTGCCGCCCAGGCCATGTAGCAAGGCCAAAAACTGGTTTGATCCAGCATAGTCAGTAAAGGGGATATAAAACTGAGTATAGGTGCCTGCAGGCACAATGACCCGGTCAATTTCTTCAAAAGTTTCATGGTTCCGGGGATCGGCCAGGGTTCCGATTTTAAGCAACTGGTTGGAAGAAAATGTTTTAGCTTTAAAACCCAGCCAATTGTCGGCAAATCCCGAAACGGCAGGAGTCACCAGGAGAAGCTGGGCTGCGTTATCGTTGGAGTTGAACATTCTCACGTGATTGGGCGAAGAAGCGGGTGTTGCATCGACAAAAGTGCCAAGAAAGGCATTATCGCTTGTGGACTGAACAATTTTATTCCAAATGGGTGGAAGAAATGGTGCCACCACTCCATCGAAGTTTTCAAAAAAATTGGCCAGTGGAATATAGCATTCAGCTGTAATGGATACAGAGGTAGGGTTGTTGGAGCCATTGTGGTTAACGGTAAGGTTGGCATTCTTTGCACCTGCTGAAGCCGCAGTGAAGTTCATCTGCAAAGTGAACGACTGATATTTTTGCAACTGAATGGGGAAAACACCGCCAGAAAGCGAAAATTCATCTGCATTTGGACCTGAAATGGCAATATCTCCCTGATTAATGGTCAGGGTTCCATCACCAATATTCCACAGTTTCACCTCTTTGCCGTCGGGCTCATAGCCTACTGGTACCGGGCCAAAGTCGATAGCCGTCGGAATCACACCCAGGGATGGCAGGCCCGCCGGGACAAGCTCCACAAAAAATGCGTCAAGATGAATGTTAGCGCCGTTTTGACTGATGGCCTTAAAAAAGAAATGCACATTACCGCTCATTCCAACAGGAAAATCGAAATAATACCAGCCTTCCTCCGGAACGCCTGGCGAAGCAGCAATATGCCTGTGAACCACACCCAGGGTGGTGGCGGTACTTACATTGTTATTTTTGTCGTTGGCCAGCACTTCCAACCTGTCGAGTACTCCAGGGGATGAGGAATCGCGGTACATGGAGAATCTGATACGGTAATTCGCGGCAGGCACATTGATCTGAGGGGTGATAAGCACGGCAGAACTTCCAGCATCCCATAAAAACGATTCATAACTGATCAGCCCATGTCCATCCTGTGGAAAAGCCTCTGGGAATTTACCCTGATCGCTCCATTCCCAATTGCCCAGTCCGGAAATAATATTGGAAGCATAGCCCGGTGGCGGGAAAACCGGACTGTCGAAATTTTCGTGAAAAATAAATTTTGAGAAATCACTTGCGGAAAAGCCAGGTTCCAATGTACCATTTTGGTTGGCTAAGGCTGGTAAGTTTAAAGAAATAAGCAGGATTCCGGCTAGAAGGGTAAAGAGCTTTTTCATGTCATCCGGACTTGGTTTAAAAGAAGTTAGCAGTACCCCTGCAAAACGCATTTTATCCTCCTATTTCTGAAACCCAGGGTTGCTTTACATGAGAGGCATCTTTTTTTCGCTTAAATGCATCTTAAGGGTCGCGAAAATTAATAAGAAGATACGGGAAAAGCAAGGATTAATAGATTTTATTTTTTAAATCATAGACATTATTTCAGAGATTTCGACAGAATTTGGATAAAAACAGCTAAACACCTATAAAAATAAACCCAAAACCAAACATTTTTATATATTCAAATCTTTTACCGAACGTTTGCTTTTCTTACATTTACCCAAAGAAACCATCACGAAAATTCACCGCCATGTACAACAAAGCCATCATCAACATCAAGCCGCTGGGTTTTATGTGGGATACCCGCGACCCGTTTCTGTTCTGCGTACACCACAAGGATGATTATCCGCGGGCCAATGAAAATTTCGGGCCAGATGCTTCATTGGCAGGGCGCAACCTTGGGCAGGACTTCACCATCAAGGATGGCTGGCGCATGTATCACGGCGAATCCATTCCGGGCTTCCCGGCGCATCCGCATCGTGGCTTTGAAACGGTAACAGTGGTGCTCGAGGGTTTTGTAGACCACAGCGACTCGCACGGTGCTGCCGGGCGCTATGGCTTTGGCGATGTGCAATGGATGACCGCCGGAAGCGGACTGCAGCACTGCGAAATGTTTCCGCTGCTCAACAAAGACAAGGGTAACCCGCTGGAGCTTTTCCAGATCTGGCTCAACTTGCCTGCCAGGGACAAGTTCGTACCGCCGCATTTTAAGATGCTCTGGAATGAAGACATTCCAAAAGTGATTCAGAAAGACAATCAGGGGAAAGCAACAGAAGTGACTTTGATTGCAGGAAAGCTCGATAGCCACGCTGCTCCTGCCCCAGCCCCCGACTCATACGCCGCCAAACCTGAAAACGAGGTGGCCATCTGTATAATAAAAATGGAACGCGGCGCCAAATGGACCCTGCCTGCGGCCTCGCCCGAGGTGGAACGAACCCTTTATTTCTACAAGGGAAATCAGATCGATATTGCTGGCATTGATGTTAAAAGCTACCAGTCGGTAGAGCTGCTTGGTGATATGGATATTATCATAGAAGCCGGAGACCAGGAATGCCGGATGCTGCTGCTTCAGGCCCGCCCCATTGCAGAACCTGTTGCACAGTATGGCCCGTTTGTTATGAACAACCAGAATGAAATCCACCAGGCCATCAGTGATTTTCGCCGCACACAGTTTGGCGGCTGGCCATGGCCGCGCTACGACAATGTGCACGGCCGCAACACCGGCCGCTTCGCAAAGTATGCCGACGGTAAGGAAGAGAAGCCTTAATCCGGGTAATATTCTATGATGCCTTTTATTGCTTAAGGACCTAAAATTCATTCTATGAAAATATTTGAATTTTTCTTCAGGCCCCAAAAAAATAAAATGCCCCGTGTTACCATTTTATTTTTCCTTATTTTTTTCCTTAAAGCTTTAGTAGTATATCCTCAATTTTTCCATGGAAACATTCCTGAGAACCCCTATGGCTATGATTATCCTGACAGCCTGAAGAAAAACAGGGCCTATATTTCAGTTGGGGGAATTGCAACCACCTATACTGGAATGGTATTTTTCATGGAGTACATCTGGTATCGCGGCAAAACCAGAGCCCCTTTCCACTTTTACAACGACAACGGGCACTGGCTGCAAATGGATAAGCGCGGGCATGCCTTTTCTGGATTCCATGAAAGCGCTACCGGCTACCATGCTTTAAGGTGGGCCGGTTACCCGAAAAAGACTGCTTTATGGCTGGGTGGTAGTATGGGGTTTTTCCTTCAGGCCCCCATTGACATTTGGGATGGTTTTTATGAGGGTTACGGATTTTCATGGGGCGACATTATGGCAAATACTGCCGGAGCGGCATTGTTTGTCGCCCAGGAAGCTATCTGGGATGAACAGTTGGTCCGATTGAAATTTTCCTATTCCCCTTCAGGCTACAGCCATTATAATCCGGTTGAACTGGGAGAAACCCCAATAAAAAGTTTTTTTCTGGATTATAACGGGCATACATATTGGGTTTCGGGCTCCATAAGCAGACTTACAGGAATTGAGGCCATCCCGGCATGGTTGTGCATATCCATAGGCCATAGCGCCGGAGGGATGACCGACCGGGAGTTCAACCGTCCGGAGTATCCAGATGTAGAGCGCTACCGCCAGTATTTCCTTTCTGTGGATGTGGACTTGGCCCGGATGGATATAAAAAACCCCTATTTAAGGGGTTTTCTATCCCTGATAAACGTTTTGAAGTTCCCTGCCCCTGCCTTGGAATATAACCGAATGAATGGATTCAGGATCAGGTCTTTATACTATTAGGATCAAAGTTCTGAAACCTGCAGCGTATACCTGATTACCGTCGGATAATGGGTCCAAAGAACAGGGCATTCATAAATAGGCGGTTGGTGCCAAACCAGAAACCCCGGGTATTGGGATTATCCAAAAATGAGATAATGTTTCCGCGGCCCCTGCTGTTGATCAGGATGCCCGCTGTATTTTCAATCATAGGCCTGTAGGGTTCAAAAATGTAACCACTCATCAGGTTATTTTCGGGAAAAATCAGCGGGTTGGCAAAAGCACTGCTGTCGGGCATTGCAAAGGTATTTCCCGAGATGAACACGGGGATGGTTTCTTGTCGCATGCCAAACCCAATGGGGTGTGTAATGTCGAGCTTTGCGCGAAAAATACTGCCGGGGTTACGGCGGGCGCCCAAGTGGCGACTGCGGTCGGCGTAGGGCAGCATAACCGGATCAGTAATTTCGGGCACCTTAACAAATTCAATTTTTGCAAGGCCACTGCGTTCCAGCCAGTTGTTGGCGTTACCCAAAGCTATCAGGGTACCTCCGTTTCGCAGCCAGCGGTCTAATGACTCCCTTCCGCCCTGACTGATATCGCCATAGGATCCCGAAACCATCAAAATGGTATTATAGCGCGAAAGGTCGAGGTTGTTGAAACGCCCCACTTCGACCATGCTCACCGGCATATCGAAGCGCTGATCGAGCAAATGCCATATCTCGCCAGCTTCGCGGCTGTTGGTACCCTGTCCAACCAACATCAATATTTCGGGTTTTCTCAGGGTTACTAAGGCACTGCTGCCCAGGTTAGTGCCATGGGATGATAGACTTGTTTCAATGGCAAAGGCTTTGATGCCCGCAAGATTTGTTGCCTGCTGCATCAGCTCAAAGACCCTGGCAGGGTCCATATCCTGCATTTGCACGGGTACAAGTATACTTCCGTAACCAAACACCCTTTCTTCATTTCCCATTTTCATGGAAAAAGGCTGCGTGGCTACCCGTGTCCTGAGGCCATGCCCCTGCAAATAATACAGAGCTTTTGGTGCATAGTAGTCGTCCCAGGCAAAAACGTAGGCATAACCGCTGCTGCCGCCTTCCACCGATCCTGCAAGTTCAGGAAGGCTGGTGAGCAGGTCTCCTTTTGCAGCCGACAACTGCCTTGCACCGGCTATTTCCCCGTAAGGGAGATTAAATGCCAGTGGAAGTGTCCAGGTCGACACGTCGTAAAACAGACTGTCTTCAAATTCAAGGACCTCTTCAAAGAGGCTTCGCACCAGGCGAGACTGGGGCTGATCGAGCGGAACCAGCCAGGAAGAACCCGGCTTAAACACATAATCGCTCAGCTTGAGGTTTTCTTTCAGGCTAAATACTTCAATCTGATGGGTTTGCAGCATCTCCAGGAAATGGTAATTGCGTCCTTGGTCGTAATTATCACCAAAAACCCAGGCCTGCAAGGGCAGTTTGCGTGCTTCTTCCACACCCGTAAGGTAAAACCAGCGAAGATGGTCGAGCAGGGTTAGTCGCATGTCGTAAGCAGCTTCAAGCGAAGAGAACGATACTATAACCTGGTTGCGGACCGTTTCAGAAAAATCGACCACGCCATGCACGGTCTCTACCCGATGGCCTTTGGTACCGGCCTGTTCAAAAAGGATTCCAATGCTGCCATGCACATCGGGATACGAGGAACCCTTGCCATAGTAATAGTCATCAAAATCTTCTTCAGTGTAATAAAGTTGCCCCACTTTGTCGAAAGCACGCGCATGATAGCGTGCAACCTCCATGGTAAGCTCATCGGTGCGCTTCGGGGTAAGCGGATTGCCTCTTGAAGGCACCCCGGGCTGAAAATAAAAGGTGGAGTTTGCTCCAAATTCATGATGGTCGGTGTTTACATTTGGCAGCCAGCGGTGGTATTCCTTAATGCGACCCTGGCTCTCGGGCTGCTGCACCGGCAGCCAGTCGCGGTTGAGGTCGAACCAGTAGTGGTTAGTACGCGAGCCGGGCCACACATCGGAAAACTCGCGCCCGGCCGGGTCGGGGTTCAGTATGCGGCTGCGATGACGGTTAACCCAGCTGGCAAAGCGATCCTGCCCGTCGGGGTTCAGCGAGGGGTCAATAATGATTATCGTTTTGTCGAGCATCTGAAGCACCTCCTGACTGTTCGACGCCAGCAGGTGATAAGCCACCAGGGGGGCAGCATTATGGGCACTGGGTTCGTTGCCATGCACCCCGTAGCCCAAACGAACGACCACGGGCATCTGGCTGATGTCGACTCCAGCCGAACGGGCCGGGTCGGCAAGCAAAAGGTGCTGCTGGCGAATCTGCTCCAGGGTTCGGTGGTTTTCTGCTGAGGTAATGATCATATGCACCAGTGGCCGCTGCTCGTGCGAACGGGCATACTCGTAAATAATGGCCCGCTCAGAAAGTCCGGCCAGCGTCTGCATATACTGAAGCAGCGGTCCGTGATGCAAATGCCACTCCCCTATCTGGAAGCCAAAAAATGATTCGGGCGTGGGAATACCCGCATCGTAATCGCTCTCAGGGAGATAATACGAAAGTGGCTTTCCAGCAAGGGATTGAAAAGAAAACAGAATCAGAAAGGCAGCAAAAAGGCTGATCGGACGTAGCTTCATGTGATGGTTTTTTTATGGGGAAAGATTGTAGGGGTTAAAAATAAGAAAATGCTTTAACATTTGGGAAAACAAGCATAAAGCAAATTAGATTACAAAAAGCCAAAATGGTTTAACCCACCTTGAAACAATTCCGTGTTATCTTTGCCTGACAATTATCCACAGCAGATGCAGCAGCCCGGGTTACTATTTGCACCCTTCAAAGGCCTTACCGACAGGCGATACCGCAACGCCCTTGCCAGGCACTTTGGCGGTTTCGATGCCATGTATGCGCCATTTATTTCGGGTGTCGGCCAGGATCGCATCAATCCTTCAAAGCTCACCGATGTAATTCCACTTGAAGAAAACCTTGCCCCTACCGTGCCGCAGTTTATCAGCACCGACGCCCGCGAGATTATCCTTTTTGGGAAAACGCTTCAGCAACATGGTTACGATCACATCAACTGGAACCTGGGCTGTCCCTTTTCGCGAATAGCGAACAAAAAACGGGGCTGCGGCTTGCTTCCCTATCCAGTGGAGTTAGATCGCATTCTAAACGAAGTATTTAAGGATTTTCCCATAAAACTTTCCATAAAAACCAGGCTTGGTTATTACAAGCCTGATGAGATATTCAAGGTGCTGGAGGTTTTGAACCATTATCCCATTGACCTGCTCATTATCCATGCACGCATTGGCACCCAGATTTACAGTGGCGAAGTAAACCTGGAGGGTTTTAAGGAATGCCTTTCGGTTTCCAAAAATCCGGTAGCCTACAATGGCGATATTTATCACGTGGCGCGCTTGCGCGAAATGCAAACACTTTTTCCGCAGGTGAACACCTGGATGGTGGGACGCGGCGCCCTCATCAATCCTTTCCTGGCCATTTACATTAAGGGAACCAACTTTAGCGAGGAGGTAAAGCGGCAAAAGCTTAACGCCTTCCACCACGAGTTGCTTGAAGGCGGCCGTCGGGTGGCTGTCAACAAAGCCAGGTTGCTCGGCTCCATGAAAGCGGTATGGTATTATTTATCAGGGATTTTTGAAAATGGCACGGAAGTGTTTATAAAAATAAAAAAAACCAGGACCATAGAGGATTATGAAGTACTTATTGAAAATGAATTACAGCGGCCCTTTGCCAACGAGCTGGCCCTTGAGAACTATTTTCGGAAGGGTGTAAAACATCGGGGTCTTTGAGGGGGCTTAAGCCTTACATTTATTTGTCCATTTAAAAAAAATCCCGTTACTTTACGCCTCTTTGCAACCAGCCTGCAAAACCAAAAACTATCCCCATGGTAAAGGCAAAACGTCGGCCAAAACTTATCGAGGCGCTCATACCGGTCATTTTCCTTACTGCACTAATCTCCATTAATGTTTTCATTTTTGGTGATGATTCGCTATCAGGTTCCAACCAGATCGTGCTGATCCTTTCGGCTTCGGTGGCAGCGGTGGTGGCCATGCGTCTGGGTTTTAAGTGGGACCACCTGCTCAAAGGCATTGTTAAGAGCATTGGCTCGGCCATGTCGTCGATTCTTATTTTGCTGCTAATTGGCTCACTGGCAGGCACCTGGTTGCTCAGTGGCATTGTACCTTCGATGATCTATTATGGTCTGAAAATCCTAAACCCCACCATATTTCTTGTGGCAGCCTGTGTGGTATGCGCCATTGTGTCGCTGGCAACAGGCAGCAGTTGGAGCACGGTAGCCACCATAGGTGTTGCCCTCCTTGGTATTGGCAGAGCATTGGGTTTACCCGACGGGCTGATTGGCGGGGCCATTATCTCTGGAGCATACTTTGGCGATAAGATGTCGCCCCTTTCTGATACCACCAACCTGGCGCCTGCCATGGCCGGCACCGACCTGTTTACCCACATTCGCTATATGGCCTGGACCACCGGCCCTTCCATAGGTATCACCCTGATTATATTCACCATTATTGGCCTGAGCAGGGCACAAGGCGGTCAGATAGATGATATTGCCCCTGTGCTCAATGCCATTGACAGTACTTTCTTTGTAACCCCCTGGCTCTTTCTGGTTCCAGCCCTGGTAATTACCTTAATTGTAAGAAAAGTGCCGGCTCTGCCAGCCCTTCTTATAGGAACCCTTGCAGGTGCCTTGTTTGCCCTGATTTTTCAGCCACATATCATCGAACAGGTAAGCGAAGTTTACGGGCTGTTTCCAAAGGCAGCCTATGTAGCCGTAATGAAAGCCATGTATACCGACATAAGCATAACTACCGATCATGCCATGGTAAACAGCCTGCTGGAAACTGGAGGAATGAGCGGCATGCTCAATACCGTATGGCTGATTATGTGCGCCATGATTTTTGGTGGTATTATGGAAAGCAGCGGCTTGCTGCACCGCATCACAGAATCTGTAATCAAGCTGGCCCACAACACCGGATCACTGGTGGCTTCCACCGCTGGCACATGTATGTTTTTCAACGTAACTGCCAGCGACCAATACCTTAGCATAGTGGTGCCCGGGCGCATGTTTGCCGAAACCTACCGCGAGCGTGGTCTTAAGCCCCAAGTGCTGAGCCGCACCCTCGAAGACAGTGGCACGGTGACTTCGGTACTGGTGCCCTGGAACACCTGCGGAGCCACACAGGCCATAGTGCTGGGCGTACCCACCCTCACCTTCCTGCCCTATGCCTTTTTCAATATCATCAGTCCGTTTATGACCATAACCTTTGCCTACTTCAACATCAAGATTGCACGTTACGCCAAAGGTGAGGAAAAAGCCCCCAGTGTGGAATGAATCGCGTAATTTTCACCGTAACCAATGATGTGTTTACCGATCAGCGGGTGAACAAAATGGCCCAGACACTTAATTCAATGGGTTTGGAGCCTGTCATTGCCGGAGTTAAGCGAAAGGACAGCCCGCCTTTTAAGCCCGAATGGGCCGAAATAAAACGCATTCCGCTGCTTTTTCACAAAGGCTTTCTTTTTTACGCCGAGTTTAACCTCAGGCTTTTTTTATATTTGCTTTTCGCGAAAGCAGAACTGATAGTAGCCAACGATCTTGACACCCTTTTGCCCGCCCACCTTGCAGCCAAAATTCGGCGAAAGCCGCTGGTTTACGACACCCACGAATATTTCACCGGCTCGCCCGAAGTGGCCCACCGGCCCTTCAGACGGTGGTTCTGGAAAAGCCTGGAAAGACTACTTTTCCCAAGACAGAAAACCATTATCACTGTTAACCAGTCAATTGCACAGCTCTACGAAAAGGAATTCGGCAAAAAGCTTCAAGTAGTACGCAATATGCCGCGATACCGGCAGGCTGATCAAAGCATTTCAAGGAAAGAGCTTGGCCTGCCCGACGGCAAGCACATTATTCTGTTGCAAGGCAGCGGCATAAATGTGGATCGCGGCACCGAAGAACTGATCATGACCATGCTGCCGGAGCACGGCATTGAGAATGCTTTGCTGCTTATAATTGGCAGTGGAAATGTGATTGGACAGCTCAAAAAACAAGTTACGGGCGCAAACCTGGGTGACAGGGTTTGGTTTCTTCCCAAAATGCCATATGAGCAGTTAATGCAATACACTTCGGTTGCTACTATTGGCGTATCGCTCGATAAGCCCGACAGCCTGAACTACATGTTTAGCCTGCCCAACAAGCTGTTTGATTACATTATGGCCGGGGCCCCGGTATTGGTGTCAGACCTGCCCGAACTTCGAAAAATAGTTGAAAAATACCAGGTGGGGAAAATTTCAGAAAACCACAACCCAGTCCAAATTGCCCGGTGCATAAAAGAGATGCTCAAAGATCCTGATCAACTCAGTCGCTGGAGGTCAAACTGCCTTGAAGCCGCAAAAGAGCTCAACTGGGAAAAGGAAGAGGATGTGATCAGGTGGATTTATACAGATTTCCTGCATAAGTGAAAAAAATCAGGCTGCTTTAATCATTTTATAAAATTTTACCAAGTTTGTCTGGATCCTGACGGCTATCCCTAATAGTTAAAACAATAATACTATCATTTGTTTCTTAGTAAATAATTAGGTAGTCTCTCACCACTTAAACCCTGATACCTTCAATATTTGATTTTTTTCCAATTTTTGGGAATTCAGCAATAATTTTTAATGTATCTATAAATATTCCGTTTAACTTTTTACTATAAGCCGCCCCCGGGTTAAAACCCGGGGCTATTCATATTAAACCCTTTCAGGGTTTTAAAATCGCAATTCCCTGCCAGCCGGTTAGGTTAATCGCCAATTAAAAACCTCCCCCCAACCCCGTTAGCTTCGCTGATCCCTGAAAAGGGAAATTTTTCTTCAAATCGAAAATCTGAAATCGTTGATCTGCAATCGTTAATCAAGGACCTCCCTCCAATCAATTAACCATTAACCACTCACAATTAACCATTTTACTACCACTACCTACTTACCCTGAGCACTGCGCCCTGTGCCCTGCGCATTTATTCCTGCTCTTCTTCTTCCACGTTCTCCGTTTCCCTGGCCGGCGCGTTTACATCAATCACCCTTCCGTTTTCGCATTTGAAGATGCGTGCCGGGAACTTGTCGAAAAGGCGGTAGTCGTGGGTGGCCATTAGCACAGCGCGACCGGTTTTGCTAATTTCAAACATTAAGTCCATAATGCCCTCACTGGTTTCCGGGTCGAGGTTGCCGGTAGGCTCGTCGGCCAAAATCACGTCGGGATCGTTGATCAGCGCCCGGGCAATGACCACGCGCTGCTGCTCGCCGCCCGAGAGCTGGTGCGGCATTTTGAAGCCCTTGGTGCGCAGGCCCACCTTTTCGAGCACGTCTTCCATGCGCTCTTCCATGGCAACCTTGTCGTTCCAGCCCGTAGCGCGCATAACAAACATGAGGTTCTCCTTGATGGACCGGTCGCTGAGCAGCTGGAAATCCTGGAATACAATGCCGATCTTGCGCCTGAGAAACGGGATTTGCTTCTCTTTAATATCTTTGAGTTCGAAGCCCGCCACCTTGCCAAAGCCATCGACCATGGGCAGGTCGCCATATAGGATCTTGAGCAAACTGCTTTTTCCGGTACCAGTGCGTCCAATCATGTAGCAAAACTCACCGCGCTCTATTTCGAGGTTTACCTCTGAGAGTACCAGCACATTTTTCTGGAAAACAGAAACATTCTGCAGTTCAATAATGGTGTCTAGGGCCATATCAGGAAAGGTTTTGGATTTACAAAATTCGTGTAAAGGTACAAAAAACAAAAAACCCGGGTGTTGGCGCACCCGGGTTACCAATGAAAAAAACGCAGTTATACTAAACCGGCAAAGCCCATAAAGGCCAGTGCCAGAATCCCTGCCACAACAAGTGCTGCTGGAGCTCCCCGCATACCTTTTGGAACATCCATCAGCTCAAGATGTTCACGAATACCTGCAAAAAGTAAAATGGCAAGCGCAAAGCCAATGGCGTTTGCAATGGCAAAAACAACGCCTTCCAGTAGGTTAAACTCTTTCTGTACGGTAAGAATGGCTACCCCAAGCACCGCACAGTTTGTAGTGATAAGCGGTAAAAATATCCCTAAGGCCTGGAACAAGGCCGGGCTTACCTTCTTGAGAATGATCTCAACCATCTGCACCAGCGAAGAGATCACCAGGATGTAGGAGATGGTTTGCAGAAAGGTGACTCCGAATGGCACCAGCACGTAATGATAAATCAGATAGGTGACTACGGTGGCTAGGGTCATTACAAACATCACGGCACCCGACATTCCCACCGAAGTGGAAACCTTCGACGACACCCCCATATATGGGCAAATGCCGAGGAATTGCGCCAGCACTATATTGTTTACAAAAACGGCTCCGATAATGATCAGGATATATTCCATGGCTACAGCGTTATTCGTTTTTCTTAATCATGTTAGTTAGGGCAATCAGGTATCCTAGGCCGATAAATGCACCGGGTGCCAGCACAAACACCAGCATGCCGTCGCCCTGAATAAATGAGAACCCAAAAATGGCGCCCGATCCGAGCAACTCGCGCACAGCGCCCAGCAGGGTTAGCGCAAAGGCAAAGCCCAGCCCCATGCCCAGGCCATCGACAAGCGAACTGACAAGGTTTTTCTTGCTGGCAAAGGCTTCAGCCCGTCCCAGTACCAGGCAGTTAACCACGATAAGCGGAATAAAAAGCCCCAGGGCAGCAAAAAGGTCGGGCATAAAGGCTTCCATCACCAGCTGTACAATAGTCACAAAGGAAGCAATGATCACAATAAAGGAAGGGATACGCACCTTGTCGGGAATCTGGCTTTTGATGAGCGACACCACCACGTTGGACGACACCAGCACGAAGGTGGTGGCCAGCCCCATGCCCAAGCCATTGAAAGCCGAGGTTGTAACACCCAGCGCGGGGCAAAGGCCCAGCAGCAGTACAAATACAGGGTTTTCTTTAATAAATCCCTTGGTGAAATTCTTCAATTGACTCATTCTGCACCTCCTTCCGGGGTTTTAACATTGGCAATAAAAGTTTCGTAGGCACGCTGAATGCCTTCGCAGTAGGCGCGGCTGGTAATGGTGGCCGCGGTGATGGCATCTACGTTGCCGCCATCCTTGGCTACCCTCAAAATCTGTGTGGCCGGGTCAAAATCCCTGAACTGGTCGCTCCAGTCCGACTTACCCTTTTCTATCTTGTCGCCCAGGCCAGGCGTTTCGGCATGCTGCAAGTGCACCACATCTACTATGCGGCCATCGGGATAAAAGCCGACCATAGCCCTTATGCGGCCACTGAATCCCTGATCAGTGTATGTTCCAACAGCCACGCCCACCAGCTCATCGCCCTTATAGGCAAAGTTGAACTCCAGGGAGTCGCGCCCCGTAAGAGGCAGGAATTTCTGACTCTCGAGCCGGTCGAACTCAGGCACCACCATGGTGATGGCGTTCTGTCGCGCGGCCTCGCGTGCAGCGGCAATGGGTCCCTTGGTTAGGTTATACACGCTCGCCAGGGTAAACGAAGCCACCACAGTAATGACGAGCAGGGTAAGCACCATATTTAGAAATGAGGATTCTTTCTTAGCCATTTTTCACCTCCTCCCCGAAACGCTTGGGCTTAATGCCCCGGTTGATAAGCGGAACAAAAGCATTCATAATTAATATTGAAAAGGCAACACCCTCTGGATACGCGCCAAACATGCGTATCACCACCGTAAGCACCCCACAGCCTATGCCAAATATCAGCATGCCCAGCGGGCTCATGGGGCTGGTAACCATATCAGTGGCCATATAAACAGCCCCAAGCATCAAGCCGCCCGAAAGCAAATGGTATAAGGGATTGAAATGATAACCCGGATCGATGAGCCAGAAAATACCGGTAAACACCAGCACAGTGCCCAGGTAGGCCACCGGGATATGCCAGGTTATTAACTTTTTATATGCCATAAAAAGCCCACCCAGCAAAATGGCAATGGCAGAAATCTCGCCCATGGAGCCGCCCATCTGCCCCAGCAGCAATTGTGCATATTCCGGAATCTGCGGAATGATTTCAGCCACCGACTCGCCCTTCTGCAGGCCTTCTTTCATTATAGCAAGGGGCGTAGGCCCTGTAACAATATCTGTAAGTTGGGTGCTGAGTGCCGTGGCCTTTGGATAATTGGTCATATGCACCGGAAAAGAGATCATCAAAAACACCCTTCCCACCAGTGCCGGGTTGAAGGGGTTTTTTCCCAATCCGCCAAAGGTCATTTTCCCCATGCCAATGGCAACAGCCGAGCCGATTACAACCATCCACAAAGGCAGGTTGGCCGGCACATTGAAGGCCAGTAAAATGCCGGTGATGATGGCTGAGCCATCAAACACCGTAACAGGACCCTTCATCAAATACTTTTGAATGACGAACTCAAAGGCCATGCAACTAACCACCGCTGTTATGGTGAGCAGAATGGCTGCCAGGCCGAAGAAGTAAAAAGACACCAGCATGGCCGGAATCAGCGAATAGACCACGCCATACATGATCTTACTTACCGACTGGCTGTCATGCACATGGGGCGAGCCCGATACCGTTAGTAAACTCATAGGTTTGTTCTTTGCAATGATATTTTGTGCAATTATTTTCTTTTGTTAATGCTGCGCGCGCTTACGAATCATGCTACCCACCTCCGCCTTGCCCACACGTATTTGGTCGAGTAGTGGCCTGCCTGATGGACAGATATACAGGCATGACCCGCATTCGATGCAGTCCATGATACGTTCGGTTTCGCAATCCTCGAAGCGCTTTTTGTCGGCCAAAATGGAAAGCAAATAAGGTTCCAGTCCCATGGGACACACACTCAGACAGCGGGCACAGCGGATGCAATTTAGCACCGCTTTACGCGATGCTTCCCTTTCGGGAAAAACCAGGATACCACTTGTACCTTTGGTAACGGGCACTTCCATGTTGCTGATAGCCTTGCCCATCATGGGTCCGCCATTCACCACCTTGCCCGTATCCGTAGGAAGTCCGCCGGCAGCGTCAATCAACTCGCTTACCGGGGTGCCTATGCGCACCAGAAAGTTGGAAGGCTTCTCCAGATTTTTTCCGGTAACAGTCACCACCCTTTCCACCAATGGCTTGTTTTTCTGCACTGCTTCATACACGGCGAATGCGGTGCCCACATTGTGCACCACGGCGCCTACCTCTATGGGAAGCCTGCCCGAAGGCACCTCGCGGTTAATGAGTGCCTTGATCAACTGCTTCTCACCACCCTGAGGGTATTGTACTTTCAAAGCCTCCACGCTAATGCCGGGAAAGTCTTTAACCTTGTTTTGCAGAAAGGCTATGGCATCGGGCTTGTTGTTTTCAATGCCAATGATGGCTTTTGTTACGCCCAGCGCCTTCATTTGAATGGTGATGCCCACCAGCATTTCATCGGCCTTTTCGAGCATCAGCCGGTGATCGGAGGTAAGATAAGGTTCGCATTCAACCCCGTTAATGATCAGCACCTCTGCCTTTTTACCGGGAGGCACCATGAGTTTCACATGCGATGGGAAGGTGGCCCCGCCCATACCCACTATGCCTTTCTCATTTACCTTTGCGGTGATCTCCTGTGGGCTCAGGCTGCAATCCCTGATCAGTTCCGGGCCAAGGTCAATGCCTTCGGCCCATTCATCGCCCTCCACATTGATCACTATGGATTTCTTGCGGTAGCCGCTAGAATCGGGCATGTCGTCGATCTTGGCCACTGTGCCCGAAACGGACGAATGGATATTGGCCGAGATAAAACCAGAACTTTTGGCAATGAGCTGCCCGGCCTTTACCTTGTCGCCCTTGGCCACCACCGGACTGGCCGGGGCACCCAAATGCTGCGACAAAGGAATGGCAACCACAGCCGGAACCGCAAGCACCTCAATGGGCGCCTTCTCCGACAACTTGTTTTCAGGTGGGTGAACACCACCGAGCTTGAAAGTTTTCAAAACGTTTGGAATTTATTAAATTTCAAAGTTCTTTTAAATTGAATGTTTGGGGTTCGGAGTTCGATGTTTGGAGTTAAAGATTATAAACCAACTTCTTACTTCTTACTTCTTACTTCTTACTTCTTACTACCTACTACCTACTACCTGCTGCCTACTTTTCCGCCGTCTCCGCCACTGCTTCCACCTTGGGTTTCCTCGGCGGGAAGTTTAGCTCGTGTATGGCATTGGTGGGGCATACCGGCACGCATTTGCGGCACAGGGTACATTTGTTGTAATCGATATAGGCCAGGTTGTTTTCCATGGTGATGGCATCAAACTTGCATTCCTTCACACATTTTCCGCAACCGATACAGGCCACAGCACAGTTCTTTTTGGCGGGGCCTCCTTTTTCCTTATTGATACATGAAACGAAAATGCGGCGATCTTTTTTTCCTTTCTTGCGCATTTCAATAATGTTGCGCGGACAGGCTTTCACACAGGCACCGCATGCCACGCATTTGTCGTTGAGTACCACAGGCAGTCCGGTGGCCGGGTCCATATACATGGCATCAAAAGCGCAGGCCACCACACAGTCGCCGCAACCAAGGCAGCCATAAGGGCAACCGCCTTCGCCGGCAAACAGGCTGTGGGCAAAGGCACAGGTCATATGGCCGTCGTACTTCACCTTGGGCGGTGAGTTTTCGCGGCTGCCGTTGCAGCGCAGCACAGCGATCATGGGATCTTTTTGCTCAGCCACCAGGCCAAGTACCGCAGCAATGTCATTCATAACCTCGTTGCCACCCGGAGGGCAGCTCATGCCCTCGAGGCTTTCGGCCTTCACAATGGCTTCGGCCAGGGCGCGGCAGCCTGCCAGCCCACAGCCCCCGCAATTGGCACCGGGCAACTTGTCGGCCACAATGTCGATGCGCGGATCCTCAATCACTTTAAATTTCTGGGCCACCATATATAATATGATCGCAGCAACCGACCCAATGGCGCCCAGCGATACGACGGAAATCAGGGTAATTTCGTTCACCTTTAAAGGTTTTGTTAGTGAAAGAAAGCTTTTTAATGCTGAAAACAAACAGCGCTGTTAAATAAATAACCTCAACAAGGGGCAAAAATAGAAAACAAAAACTAAAAGGCTATGCATTGCAGCGCTTTTTTAAAGGCATACAAACCCTTGTTTATCAATTGAATACAATTACATAACTACATTATACTCCCGCAGAAAACTGAACATCAGCTACATACGACCTTGTTTAGAATCTGTCTAAATTTCAGGGTGTTACTCATGTGGCAGTTTTATGCATTTTTTTTTCAATATAGTTTCCAAAATATGAAAAAAATCGACAATTTCGCTCTCACAATTTTTCGCAAACTATAAAAAAGGAGCTAACATGACAGAGAAAAAACAATTTGTGCCATTTGTTTCTCCCGAAACAGACATGAAGGAATTCACCCTGAGGGCTTTGCTTATAGGCCTTGTAATGTCGGTTGTTTTGGGGGCTGCCAATGCCTACCTTGGCCTGAAGGCCGGTATGACCATTGCGGCGGTTTATCCTGCGGCAGTAGTAGGCATGGCCCTTTTGAAAATCGTTAAGGGAACCATTCTTGAGGAGAACCTTGCCCGTACCGTTGGAGCCATTGGCGAGTCGGTAGCCGCAGGCGCCATCTTCACTTTGCCTGCCTTTTTCATTGCAGGCTTGTGGGATCCTTTTTTCACACCCGGCAATTACGTAACCTCAACGCTTATTGTAATCAGTGGTGGTTTTCTGGGTATTATGTTTGTTGCCCTGCTTCGCCGGGTAATGGTGGAGGATGTGGAACTTCCCTTCCCCGAGAGTGTGGCTGCTGCAGAAATTCACAAAGCTGGCCGTACCGGTGCCGGTGGTTCCAAGTGGCTTTTTCAGGCCATGATCTTGGGCGCCCTGGTAAAAATTCTTGCCGAATTCAAACTTTTTGCCACTGCCTGGGAACACTTTATCATTTGGGGTAAGCAAACCATAGCAGGAAGCAGTTTCACCGGACAGGGCGGTATGTTCCTGGGTTCGCCGGGAGTAAGTCCTGCCTATATTGGTGTGGGATACATCATAGGGCCCACCTTGGGTGCACTGGCCTTCAGCGGCGGTATCATTGCATGGGGTTTGTTAACGCCTATTATTCTTTACTTCATCGGGCCCAGCATGGAGCTTGGTGAAGCTGCTACTTCAGCCGAATGGCTGGGTGCTGCCAAAGACGTTTGGGCCAGGATCGTAAGGCCTATCGCCATTGGTGGTATGCTTGTGGGTGCCGGCTTTACCCTGTTTAAAATGCGTAAGAGCCTCATTGAAGGTATCTCGCGTTCGGTTAGCGATGTGAAGAAAGCCGCTACAGGTGGCTCGGCCGATGCCAACCGCATTGAAAAAGACCTCAGTTTCAAGTTTGTTGTGCTTGGTATCATAGGCGTGGCAATTCTTACCTGGGGGATCACCTTCTTTATTTTCCAGACCGCATTATGGGTGGCCATTGTTGTGGCGCTTGTCATGACCATACTGGCATTCTTCTTTGCGGCCGTTTCGGGTTACCTGGTAGGCCTTATCGGTTCGTCAAACAATCCGGTAAGCGGACTTACCCTCACCGCATTGCTTATCACTGCCCTGTTGCTGGTAGTGCTTGGCATTGATGGTGGCGACGCAGGTGTGGCTGCCGTGCTGGGTGTGGCTGCCATTGTGTGCGTTTCGGCTGCCGTTGCCGGCGAGATGCTGCAAGACCTCAAGTCGGGTCATATCCTTGGCGGTACGCCCTGGAAAATGGAAATAGGAAACATCATTGGCGTGGTAGCCTCTGGTGCCGTTATGTTCTTTATCCTTACCATTCTGAACGATGGCGACATAGCGCGTGGCGCTGTTGAAGGCTATAAAGGCGGTTTCGGAAGCCAGGAGCTTCCTGCGCCTCAAGCCAGCCTTATGGCCATCCTGGCCCGCGGTATCGTTGGCGGTGAGATGGCATGGCCCCTGATCATCGTAGGTATCTTCATGGGCTTTGGCTTAATACTGATGGGCGTGAAGAGCCCCATGCTGGTGAGTGTGGGTATGTACCTGCCCCTGACCACTACCTTCGCCATTTTTGTGGGTGGTATCATCAAGGGCATCACCAATATGGTTGGAGAGCGCCGCAAGCATAACGAAGGACAGAAGGCGCGCACAGAAAATGTGGGTATCCTTCTTGCCTCCGGTCTTATTGCCGGTGAAGCCCTTATGGGTCTGGTAGTAGCCATGTTTGCCGTTGGTGGCATCTTCATGTTCAACGTATTCTCGTTCTTCCAGAACCCTGCCTTCCTCATTGGATTTGTGGTGATCATCCTGGTAGCCCTCTACCTGATCATTACCCCGCTGCGCAATGCCGGCAGTCCCGACGAACCGCCGCCGCCCTCAATAGGACACTAAGAAATAATTTTTTCTTTTGCTGCCAAACCGTCCCGGAAATAATTCCGGGGCGGTTTTTTTGTGAAGACCGAAGTCCGAAGACGGAAGTCCGAAGTTTTTTTTGCTTCTGACTTCTAACTTCCGACTTCCGACTTTTCCTTACCTTTACCCCACATGAAACCTTTCGACATTATCGTAATTGGTGCCGGTGCAGCGGGCTTGCTGGCTGCCGGACGTGCTGCTGAGCTGGGCGCGCGGGTGCTGCTGCTCGAACGCAACGAAAAGCCCGGGCGCAAACTGCTCATTACCGGCAAGGGGCGCTGCAATATTACCAACACGGCCCCCCAGAGTGAGTTCCTGAAAAAGATATTCCCCCATCCCCGTTTCCTCAAGCACGCCTTTGTCACATTTTTTTCTGATGATATCATTAAGCTGCTGAATGATCAGGGGCTGGAAACCGTTGTGGAGCGTGGCGACCGGGTGTTCCCGGCCAGCCAGAAATCGGTGGATGTAGTGGATACTTTAGTGCGCTGGGTCAGGAAAAACGGAGCCGAGATACGCTACGGACAGCGGGTGGAAAATCTTATGCTGGAAGACGGAAAAGTAACCGGCGTGCGCCTCAGGCACAACGAAAAGGTCATTGATATCCCTTGCGGGAAGGTGATCATTGCCACGGGTGGCAAATCTTACCCCGCCACTGGCTCTACCGGCGATGGCTACCGCCTGGCCGAAGAAGCCGGACATAGCATTGTGCCGCTACAGCAGTCGCTGGTGCCACTCGAAACCGCCGGCGACAGCGCCCAGAAAATGCAGGGCCTCAGCCTGAAAAACGTGAAGGCCTCGGTGTGGATCGATGGCAAAAAAGCCGCCGATGAATTCGGTGAAATGCTCTTCACCCATTTCGGATTGTCCGGCCCGATCATTCTCACCCTGAGCCGGCTGATGGTAAACGCGCTGAAGGAGCACCGCAAAGTGGAAGTATCAGTCGACCTGAAGCCAGCCCTGGATGAAGGCAAGCTCGACAAGCGCTTGCTTCGTGATATCAACGAGCAGGGCCGCAGGAAAATGAGCAATATGATGCGGCTGTGGCTTCCGGCTGCCATGGTGCCGGTATTTCTGGAGCTGACCGGCATCGACCCCGAAATGGAAGGCCACCAGTTGCCGGCTGCCCTGCGCCGCAAAACCATGCTGCTGATGAAAGACTTGCGCTTCAAAGTCACCGGCTGCCGCTCGTTTAAAGAAGCCATCATCACGGCCGGGGGCGTCAGCACCACCGAAGTCGATCCCACAACCCTGGAATCGAAACTCACCAAAAACTTGTTTTTTGCCGGCGAAGTGCTCGACCTAGATGCCGATACCGGCGGCTACAACCTCCAGATTGCCTGGAGCACGGGCTGGCTGGCAGGGGAGGAAGCTGCGAAAGGGTGACTTAAGGGAATTAAGGGACGGAAGAGAAATTGAGAAGATCTGAGGGTGTGAAGGTGTGAGAGTTAGAAAGTGGGAAAAGATAATGAGTTGATGAGCTAATGGGTTGATTATAAAAGTATTAGCTTATTATCAAATTATCAAATTATCAAATTACCACATTATCACATTATCCAATTTCCACATTATCACATTACATTCCTCGTTTCTTCGCTCCTTCGTCCTTTCCTACCTCCTATTTCATTATCCACCAATAAGACCTAAAGCAACTCGAATTCCATCCGCGGCGCTGGAGACGATGCCGCCGGCATAGCCGCTGCCTTCGCCGGCCATGAAGAGGTTTTCGAAGCCTTCCACCAGGCCGTTTTTTTCGCGCAGCACCTGTATGGGCGAGGAGGTCTTGCTTTCGAGGCCCAGCAAAATGCCCTGATCATAACCTCTTAGCTTACGCGAGAAATCTTTTAGCCCTTCGCGCATGGCGCTTGCAATAATAGGCGGAAGCATCTCCCAGAGCGGGGCGGGCAACAATCCCAACGGATAGCTGCTTTGTGGCAAATGGCTGCTGAGCCTGCCTTTCAGGAAATCGCTGATGGTACAGGCCGGGGCACCATAGCCGCCAGAGAAACGGTAAAACGTTTGTTCGAGCTCCTCGAGCCAGGCCAGGGCATCGAGGGGGCTTTGTATCTTTCCGGAAAGCTGGGTGGGATGCACTCCTGCCACACAGGCGGCATTGGCAAAGGCACTGGCGCGCTTGTAATAACTCATGCCATTCACGGTGTTTACATTGGCATAGGTTGCTGCCGGAACCACCATGCCGCCGGGGCACATGCAGAACGAATAAACAGGATGCTTGCCATCCCCTTCGGAGGTGAGGCGGTACTCGGCCGCCTTTACGCCCGGCAGCTTTTCGGTGCCCCACTGCGCCCTGTTTATGAGCGCCTGAGGGTGCTCGGCGCGGCTGCCCAAAGCAAAGTTCTTGAGGCGAAAGGGAACCCCTTTTCGCATAAGCATGCGGTAGGTTTCGTAGGCCGAATGCCCGGGCGCCAGCACAAAATAGTCGGCCGCAATAGTGCCTGCCGAGGTGATGGCCTCCACCACCCTGCCCTGCCTGATGACCAGGTCGTGCAGCATGGTCTCGAACAGCATTTTCCCGCCAAGGGATTGGTATTGCTCCCGCAGTGTTTTTACCACCACACGCAACTTGTCGCTGCCCACGTGCGGATGTGCCAGGTAGGCGATCTCGGGCGGCGCGCCGGCGGCAATGTAGCTTTGGGTGAAGAATTCACGCTCGCGCGAGATGTTTTTGGAGCGCGAGGTGAGCTTGCCATCGGAGAAGGTGCCGGCGCCGCCCTCGCCGAAAGAGTAGTTGGCCACCGGACTGAATTCGCCGGTCTTTTCGAAGTGATGCAGCTTGCTGGCCCGGTCGCTTACCTCGGCCCCACGCTCGATTAGCACCGTGTTGAAGCCGGCCTTTTGCAGCACAAAGGCCGCAAAAAAACCCGCCGGACCGCTGCCCAGCACCAATACCTTTTTGTTGCGCTGCTTAAAAGGAATTTCCAGGGCTTCGCGTGGGCTTAACTCCTCTCCGGTGATTTCATCAGAGGTTACCCCTACCCTTACCAGCCAGTGGATACGGCTTTTGTTGCGCGCATCGAGGCTCTGGCTCTCTATCTGAAAACTAAAGGAAGAAATCCCCAGCTGCCTGCCAATCGCAGCCCGTAACTCCGGCTCGGTGTAGCCGGTTTCAAGTTTAAGTTCGAGGAGGGTGAAGGCCATGGGGTTTGGGGTTCAAGGTTTGAGGTTTGAGGTTTGAGGGTTAGGGGTTGGGGGTTGGGGGTTATTCGCTTCGCTCATGAGCTCTCCCGCAAGTGCGGGATCGGTTGGGGTTCAAGCCTGCCTGCCGGCAGGCAGGGTTTAAGGTTTTATCCATAATAATCACTAATCACTAATCACTTAATCTTAAACCTAAACCTGCTCCTTATCTTTTCGCGGTAACGGTAAAGCAGGGCATAATAGGGTGCCATAAGGGCAATGGCGATCAAGGCGCTGAGGCCTTCATTCCCCGTAAGGGAAACCATGCCAAAGAGGCTGATGATAAGAATAAGGAAAGGCAGCATATAACCCAGGAAGAGGGCGCGGAAGCCCAAGGCACGCTCGAGGGTGATGGTGACGGGCTGCCCGGCGGCCAGCTGCTCCTGCGGGCTGAGGCTCACCTCCACCACCTTGTCGCTCACCTCCGACATGCTGCAATACGACTTGGAATGGCACGACCCGCAGGCCGACTGTGGCTGAATGCGCACAAAAGCCTGCCGCCCCTCTACATGATCGACAATGCCGGGATGCTCTATGTTACGAATCGATTCTTGCATGAGGCAAAGGTAGGGGAAAGTTGAAGAGTTGAAAAATCGAAAGCCTGCCTGCCGGCAGGCAGGTCCGAAGTCCCGAAAGCGCCAGCGATTCGAGGTCGTCAGTTGTCAGTCAGTCTTCATTAGAATCATAATTCATAATTCATAAATCATAAATCTGTGCCCTCTGCCCTGTGCCCTCGGCTATTTCTCCATATGCACAAGCCACTTGCCATCGGTCTTTACGGCTTCGATCATGGCGCGGCTGCCATCGGCATAGAAGCTGCATTCGGCCTCGGTACCGGAGATCATCTCGCATTCAATGTTTTCTATCACATTGCCCTGGTAAAGGTTGAAGCCGTCTTTCTGCCACTCGCGGAGCATCTCGGCGGTTTCGGGGGTAGACAACGGAATGGCCTTATCGAAGTCGCCTTCAGACATATATTTCAGGAAAGCTTCAACCACTTTTTCGGGCGAATCGGTCTTGGATTTGCAGGAAGAGAAGTTTACGGCCACAAAGCAGCCCAGCGCAAGCATAAAAATCAGCTTTTTCATCGTACAATGTTTTTGGTAAATAAATGGTGGGATCAGATATTATTCAAAAATAAAGTATTTTTTCAATATGTAACTGTTAAAACCCAAAAACGGCTATTTTTGCGCGTTTAGCAATTTCAATAAACCCTTGTAAATGTCCTTAAAAGATTCCAATACCTTTCGCAAATGCAGCTCCGGCAAGTGGCTCCGTTATTTTCTTGCTATCAACATCCTGGCCAGCCTCTCAATATTCCTGGTCTCGTTTACCGTTACCGACCCGGCAAAGTCTGCCGGCGACGAACCCTATGTGTTGATGCTGAGCATGGACGGCTGGCGCTGGGACTATGCCAACCGGGTGCCCACGCCCAACCTCGACCGCCTGGCCGCGCAGGGGGTGCAGGCCGAATACGTGAAGCCGGCCTTCCCCTCCAAGACCTTTCCCAACCACTACAGCATGGCCACCGGGCTATATCCCGACAACCACGGCATTGTAAACAACAACTTCTACTGCCCCGAGCTGGACATGACCTACCGCCTGGGCGACCGCGAATCGGTAGAGAACGGCGCCTTTTATGGGGGCGAGCCCATCTGGGTGACGGCCGAGAAGCAGGGCATCACCGCTGCCTCCTACTTCTGGGTGGGATCGGAGGCACCGGTGCAGGGCATACAGCCCACCTACTGGAAGCAATACAACAACAGGGATCCTTTCGAAAACCGCATCGACACCGTGATAGCCTGGCTCAGCCTGCCCATTGAAAAGCGCCCGCGCCTGATCACCTTTTATTTTAACGAACCCGACGGCCTGGGACACCGCCACGGACCCGACGCCCCAGAGATAGATGCCATGATAATGCGCCTCGACAGCCTGGTGGGCGTGCTTTTGCATAAGCTCGGCCAGCTGCCCATTGCTGGCCAGGTAAACCTGATTGTGACCTCCGACCATGGCATGACCGAAATGAGCACCGAGCGTTACGTAGACCTTAACCGCCACATACAACGCAACTGGTTTGAACGCACCCACGGCGGAAACCCCCTTTACAGCCTGCAGCCCGTGGAAGGAATGACTGACTCGGTTTACCAAATCCTGAAAAGCGTGCCCCACATCAGCGTGTGGAAAGCCGGCGAGCTGCCCGAGCGCCTGCACTACGGCAACAATCCACGCACCCTCGACCTGATAGTGCTGGCCGACACCACCTGGAGCGTGGGTTTCGGCGCCCCGCGCGGCAGCTACTTAAGCGGCGGCAGCCATGGCTGGGACAACGCCCAGAAGAACATGCACACCATCTTCTACGCCACAGGCCCCGCCTTCAAACAAAACCACCAGCACCCACCCATAGAGGTGGTTGACCTGTACCCCCTTATCGCGCATATACTGAACCTGCAGCCAGCCCGGGTCGACGGCAAACTCGAGCGTACCCGCGACATGCTGCAATAACGCCCCTTTCAATGCAAAAAAAAGCGCCCCCGCAAAGGGCGCTTTTTTTTGCAATCTTCTTGAATTTCCACCTCACCCCCAGCAAGGACACCCAGGTACGCCTGGAGCTGTTCGACATGACCGGCGCTTTGGTTGAAGTGGTGTTTGAAGGTTCGGTTCAGGCCAACCAGCTCGTAGAGCTGCAGTATGTTCCCCAACTCAGGAATACTTCGTTCCTGTTCTACCGATTAACCATGGGTACCGAGGTACAAACCGGGAAAGTTATGTACCAGAGGTAAATTCAACCCCTTGGTTTATACTGGCGGCGGTCCCGGAAATTTTCCTGGCCGTTTTTTTTGTGAATAATTAACACATTATTTTTTAGCTATTTCTTTATCTAATAAATTTTTATAATTGCCTGTTTATAAAGGTTATAATAATTTTTTAAGATATTTTCCTACTTTTTCATAAGAAATATTTCTTTATATATAAGCATTTCAGTATTTTTTTGCTTTTTATTCTTGTATGTTTAAAAATATTGTTTAACCTACAGTGTCCTACATATTGTTTTGTCTTATTTTTTGCCATCCCCCTCGGAAAATTTTAATTCTTAAATTAAATTATTTAATAACTAAACCCAAATCCAATGAAAACGTTAAAACTTGTTGTAACCTTATTGCTTGTAACTGCCGTATTTTACTCCTGCCAGAAAGATGAAACAGAAAGCACCGAAATCGGGGAGAGGGTTCCAGTATTGTCAACAACTGTCGTAACCAACCTAACCCAGATTACTGCAATAAGTGGAGGCAATATAATCGCTGACGGTGGAGCAACAATAACTGCCCGTGGTGTTTGCTGGAATACAGCGGAAAACCCAACCATCAATGACCACAAAACGACTGACGGTCAAGGTGCGGGTGAGTTTTCCAGTAATATTAACGGTTTAACACCCAACACTACTTATTATGTTCGGGCTTATGCCACAAATAGTGCCGGTACCGGATATGGTGAGGCCATATCTGTTACCACTCATAACATTAGTTTCGACAGTTTTACAGATCCACGAGATGAAACTGATTACCAAACCGTAACAATAGGCAACCAGGTATGGATGGCAGAAAACCTGCGCTATTTGCCAAGCGTAGTTGGTCCTGAAACAGGTTCACAAACTAACCCACAGTATTATGTATATGGTTATGATGGTACTGATGATGTCAATGCAGCCAAAGCAACTGCCAATTATACAACCTATGGTGTATTATACAACTGGCCTGCAGCAATGGCTGGTTCTGCGAGCAGCACTGCCAACCCGAGTGGTATACAAGGCGTTTGCCCCGCAGGCTGGCATTTGCCCAGCGATGCGGAATGGACACAACTAACCGATAATTTAGGAGGAGAAAGTGTTGCCGGTGGCAAACTAAAAGAAACTGGCACAACGCATTGGAATATTCCTAATGAAGGAGCAACCAACGAAACCGGCTTCACAGCCCTTCCGGGTGGCTACCGTCACCCCAATGAAGTGTTCGCCCGTTTAGGGGAAAACGGTGGCTGGTTTAGTGCCTCAGAGGGCCCTACCGTTCACGCCTGGATCCGTGGCGTTTACTATATTAGCGACGGTGTGGAAAGGGCCATCTTCTTTAAGGACTTGGGATATTCTGTGCGTTGCGTGAAGGATGAATAAATTTGTTTCATTTGACTATTTAGGTAAAACCAAGCCCTTGGTTTATACTTGAAGCGGCCCCGGAAAATTTCCGGGGCCGCTTTTTTTTTGAAAAATATTCAAACAGGATTAAATTTCTCCTTCCAATAAAAAACTATAAATTTATACCTTGGCTTAAGTGAAAATGAATGTCAAACAAAAAAATCCCTATGAAAGCCTGCAGCCAACAGTTGTTTATACTCTTGCTGGTTTCTTCCGTAACGCTTGCCTCAGCAAATGAGAGCCCGGCTTCCTTGCGCAGGCAGTTTGAACAGGCCTCTGGCTCAAAAGAGAAGGTTGACCTGCTGATACAACTGGGAGACCATTATTTGCAGAGCAACACCGATTCGGCAATAATTTTCTTTCAGCAGGCCAGAGAGCTGGCAGAAAGCTACGAGGGCGAAAGTTTTTCGGCCGCCGAGAAGGAAAATTTTTATCAGCAAAAAGCCCTTTCCATTAGAAAATTGTTGCTTGCCTACAGCAATACCAACGACAATGAGCGCGTAAAAAAGCTTGCGCAGGAATTGCTGGAAATGGCCCAGAGAAAAAATGACACCATCTCTATAATAACTTCATATTCATATTTTGGTGGACAAAATATTAATGAGGGGCTCTATCCTCAAGCCTCTGAAAACTTAATTAAGGCTTACGAACTGGCCCTGGCCATTAACGACACCCTCGAACTGGCCAGAATAGGCCAGAATATCGGAGTAGCATTTTTTTACATGGGCAATCTGGAGCAGGCCGCCAGGTATACCCTGGAGGCTCTCGGCTTTTATTCGCACCTCGATCATTTGCTCGGAAAAGCCAGCTGCCTTTTGATGCTGGGAAACCTGCAATACGATCTGGACGACTTTAAGAAGGCCCTGAATTACTACAACGAAGCCTACCAGGGTTTTGTAGAACTTGGTCACACCCACGGCAGATACAATGCCTTATTGAATATTGGCGCCATTTTAATTGAAGAAGGCCATTACCGGGAGGCCATTGAACACTTTGAGCAAGCCATAGAGCTGGCAAAGAAAGTAAATGACCGGCAAGGAATCGTTCGCAGTTTGCACAATATTGGCATGAGCTATTCGCGTCTTAACCAGCCAAGTCAGGCCCTGCAATACTACCAGGAAGCTTTGCAGATAGCACAATCCCACAACATGAGGCATCTCGAAGCCAACACCCTGAGCAATATGGCGGGAGTAAACAACGATCTGGGGCACTATACCACGGCCCTGAGCCAGGCCAGCCGCAGCCTGGAACTGTCGAGGGAGATTCAGTCGATCGACGATCAGTTGCACGCATACCGTAACCTTTCGCGCGCCCAGGAAGGGCTTGGCAACTTCAGGCAGGCGCTTGAATACCACAAGCTATTTAAACATTACAGCGATTCGCTCAACCGGATAGAAAATCTCAGGGAGATCAGCCGTGTTGAAGCTGAGTTTCAGACCGAACGCATGAGACAGGAGATGGAACTGAAAAGTGCCCAGGTCGAAAAACAGGAACTGGAGATTGCCAGTCAGTCACTGAGCCTGGGGCGACAACGAATGATCAGAAACATAATGATTATTGGTTTTATTTTTCTGGCAAGCGTGCTGGCCTACATTTATTCCAGCCTTCTTAGGCGCAAGAGAACCAATGCGCTCATCATGCAGCAAAATCAAGAGATCAGCACCCAGCACCATGAAATAACGCTGCAAAAAGCCATCATCGAAGACAAGAACGAGGCCATGGTGTCGAGCATACGCTATGCCCAAAACATACAAAAAGCGCTGCTGCCCGACGAACCCACCCTGCAGGACTTGTTGGGGCAAATGTTTGTCATTTATGAACCCAAAGAGATTGTAAGCGGTGATTTTTACTGGATAGGCAAACAAAACGGAATTACCTTACTTGCCCTGGCCGACTCAACCGGACATGGGGTGCCCGGCGCCTTTATGAGTGTGATGGGCATGTCGTTCCTCAACGAGTTTGTGGCACGTCGCAAATATGCCTCGCCGGCCCAGCTGCTCGACGAGATGCGCCTATACATAATCAGCTCACTGCACCAGCAAGGCGACTATACCGATGCGCCCGAAGGCATTGAAATGGCCCTGGTGGCCATCGACCATCAAAAACACGCCATCACCTACAGCGGAGCCCGCACGCCCCTTTTCATTGCCTCGGAAAATAAAATTACCATAAATGGCGAGCCCTTGCCTGCTGCCGAAGGGCCTGTATATAAAATCAAGGGCGACCAGATGCCGCTCTCCTTTCACAGGAAAATGAGGACTTTTGCAAATCAAACCATCGAGCTGCAAGCCGACGATATGATTTATATGATGACCGATGGCCTGGCGGACCAGTTTGGAACCCAAACCCGCGAGCGCTTCACCAGCCAACGTGCCCTGAAGCTGCTGGAGGAAGTGTATTCGCTGCCACTCAACACCCAAAAAGAAAGGATACTTGAGACCTTTCACGCCTGGAAACATGATTGCGAACAGGTGGATGACATCGCGGTGATTGGGTTTAGAATTTAGACACTCATCTCTGATCTCTAACAACTCATTTCTCCTGCAATGATAGTGCGTTTTCCCACTCGTGAGGTACATATCGGGAACCGGCCAATGGGCGGGCTCAACCCCATTAGGCTGCAGTCGATGACCAACACTGCTCCGCTGGATGTCAGGAATACGGTGAAGCAGGCCATACGTATCTTTGAGGCCGGGGCTGACTATGTGCGCATCAGCGCTCCCAACAGGCAAAGCGCCCTGAATCTGGAGAAGATCAGAAGAGAACTCAGGCTGGCGGGTTTCGACCAGCCCCTTGTGGCCGACATTCATTTCAACCCAGAACTGGCCCTTATTGCCGCACGAATGGTTGAAAAAGTTCGCATTAATCCTGGCAACTACACCGGCCTTCCCCGAAAGGGCCAAAAAGAGTGGAGCAATGCCGAATATGCCGCCGAGCTGGAAAAGGTGCGCCAGAACATGGCACCGCTCATTGCAGTAAGCCGCGAATACGGGACTGCCATTCGCATTGGCACCAATTTCGGGTCGCTGTCGCAGCGCATCATTTCGCGCTATGGCAATACGCCCGAGGGCATGGTGCAATCGACGGTAGAGTTTCTGAAGGTTTTTGAAGACCTGGGCTTTTATCAAAGCGTGGTTTCTCTTAAGGCCAGCAACCCGCTGATCATGATCCGTTCGTACCTGCTGATGGTAGAACGAATGCAGCACGAAGGCATGGCCTATCCGCTGCACCTTGGCGTAACCGAAGCTGGTGAAGGCGAAAACGGCCGTATTAAATCGGCCCTGGGCATTGGCACCCTGCTGAAAATGGGCATTGGCGACACCATCCGCGTCAGCCTGTCAGAAGCTCCTGAGGACGAAATTCCCGTGGGCCGGAAAATTGCCGAACCTTTTCAGAAATATTTCACTGCCGTGAAAGACACTAAGGCTGCCTTTTTCGTAAAGCCTTTCGGCTGGCAAACCAGCCAGCCCCCTTCCCTGCCCGGCGGACATAAGGCTTTGGTTGTGATGCCTTGCTCCGAAAGGGAGAACGAAGGGAAAAAACCTGATTTTTATGTGGTAGAAAAGGATAAAAGTCAGGTTGAAGATAATCGAAGTGAAAGGATTGAAACAAGTATGGGCGAGCCCTCTGCCCTCCTTAGCCTGCAGGAACTGGAAAACAACAACCGGCCGCTGCACCCCCGGTTTAACTTCTTTGTGGTGAATTTCCCCGGCGACGAGTCTTTTCTTCACCTGCTAAAAAAAGTGCCAGGCCCGGTGCTGTTGTGCACTTTCCCCGAAAGGGAAAAAAATGAACATGTGGAGGCCTTAAGCCAGCAACTGAAAACGCTTCAGCTGAAGGCGGTCATTGTACCCCGTCTGGCTTATTTGCACGATAACGAAGAATCTTTCATGCTAAGCCTAACGGCCGATGCCGGAGCGCTTTTGCTGCAACGCAAAATACACGGACTTTTTGTGGAGGCCCCGAACCTCCCAAATCAAAGCAACATTGCCGGTATATGCTTTGGCCTGCTGCAGGCCAGCGGACTGCGCATCACAAGCACAGAGTACATTTCATGCCCCACCTGTGCCCGGACCTCGTTCGATCTGCTCAAATTACTGCAACAGGTAAAGGAAAAAACCAGCCACTTTCCGGGGCTTAAAATTGCCGTTATGGGTTGCGTTGTAAACGGACCCGGCGAAATGGCCGATGCCGATTACGGCATTATGGGTGCCGGACCCGGGAAAGTGCATCTATACAGAGGCACAGAACCGGTGTTGAAAAATATTGACCAGGATAAAGCAGCAGAAACTCTTGAAGATTTAATTAAAAATTTGAAAATCAACACTTAAAAGCAAATCTGGCACTTTACCCTTATTACCCAATATTATTAATTCGTTGTATCTTTGCATCGTTTTTTTTAACAATCTGACATGAACATACTGATTGCTGGCGATAGCGAGGTGGCACTGCACCTTGCTGGCTTGCTTGCGAATGAAAAACATAACGTCTCCCTGATTTGCCCTAACAAGGAATTGCTCAAGGTAATTGAGTCTCACTCCGACCTGATGACCTACGTTGGTGACTCCACCTCGGTGCATATGCTGCAGGAAGTTAACCCCAAACGTATTGATTTGCTTATCAGCGTTCATCATGATGGACGCATCAACCTGCTCACGGCCATTATGGCCAAGAAGCTGGGAGTAAGAAAATGTATTGCCAAGCTGCATGAGGTTGAATCGCTTACGCCTGAATACAAGGAGTTTTGCAAAAGTCTGGGTATTGATTTTCTGGTTTCGCCCGAAAAGATCGCCGCCAAGGAAATTGTGAACCTGCTCAACAACACCGCCGCCACCGAGATCTTTGATTTTTCTGACAACCAGCTTTCGCTGATGCTGGTAAAACTCGAAGCCGGTGCCCCGGTTATTGGCAAGTCGCTCACCCAAATCTCCCAGGAACAGCCCCACCTCGACTTCAGGGCCGTGGCCATTCATCGCCTTACCCGCACTATTATTCCCAAAGGAGAGGATGTCTTCCAAGAGGGAGATATGGCCTATGTGATAACCAAACCCCATGGCATTGAGCAATTGCTAGAAATGGGCGGCAAGCAAAGATTTGAGATATTTAACGTAATGATAGTGGGTGGCGGGGCCGTTGGCAAAATGACCGCTGCAGCACTCGAAAAGAAATTTAACATTACCCTTTTCGAAAAAAATTACGAACGCTGCCAGGAATTGTCCGACTATCTGTCTGATACCCTCATTATTAACGGCGACGCGCGTGACATTACCTTGCTCGATGATGAGAACATTAGGGCCATGGATGCTTTTGTGGCCGTCACCGACAACTCCGAGACCAATATTCTCACCTGCCTGCTGGCACGCAAATTCGGGGTAAAAAAGACCATTGCTTTGGTTGAAAACCTCGACTTTATTGACATCTCTCAGAATGTTGGCATCGATACCATTATCAACAAAAAACTGGGAACGGCAAGCTATATCATCCGCTTTACCATGGCGGCCGAAGTTATCTCAACCAAATGCCTGATTGGAATTGAGGCTGAAGTGTTTGAATTTGTGGCTGCCAAGGGTTCGCCCGTAACGCAGAAGCCCATCCGGAAGCTTAAATTCCCTGCTAAAGCCATTATCGGTGGTATTATTCGCCAAGGAACCGGATACATTGCGGTGGGCGATTTTCAGATTGAAGCCAGCGACAAGGTGGTAGTCTTTGCCCTGCCCCAGGCTTTTCACCAGGTGGATAAAATGTTCAGAAATTAAGCGGTATTATGTCAGGCTGGTTGGATATTAACATCCGCATGATCACCAAGTTCACAGGTATCCTGCTGATGATTCTTACCTTTTTCATGCTGCTTTCGGCCATCTGGTCGCTGGTTTACGGCGAAGACCAAGCCCTGAAGGCTATTCTTACCGGTAGCGCCATAACCTTTGTGGTGGGGTTAACCATGTTTCTTTTTACCCGCGAACATGACCACAGAAACATCGGCAAGAAGGAAGGATATTTAATTGTAACCCTTACCTGGGTAAGCATTTCGGCATTTGGCGCCCTTCCATTTTACCTTTATCACACCATTCCCACCTATACCGATGCTTTTTTCGAAACCATTTCGGGATTTACCACCACCGGAGCCACCGTTATTCAGGACATTGAATCCATTTCGAAAGGCCTGTTGTTTTGGCGCAGCATGACCCACTGGCTGGGCGGCATGGGTATTATTGTGCTTACGCTCGCCATTTTGCCGGTGCTGGGAGTGGGCGGCATGCAGCTTTTTGTGGCCGAGGCACCGGGCACCACCCCCAGCAGGCTGCACCCCCGCATTGCCGAAACAGCCAAACGGCTATGGGGTATTTATGTGATTTTAACTTTGCTGCAAACCATATTGCTTATGTTTGGCGGCATGGACCTGTTCGACGCCCTTAATCATGCCTTCAGCACTATGGCCACCGGCGGCTTTTCCACCAAAAACGACAGCGTAGCCAGCTTTTCGCCCTACATTCAATATGTGATCATTTTCTTTATGGTCATGGCAGGCACCAGCTTTTCGCTGCACTATTTTGCCCTGAAAGGCCAGCTCGACAAGGTTTATAAAAACGAAGAGTTTCGTTTTTTTATCTCCGTAATGGGCATCTTTACCCTGGTAATTGCCACCACCATTTTCCTGACCAGCCAAATGGGGTTCGAACAAGCTTTCCGCGACAGCCTTTTCCAGGTAGTTTCCATCGTTACCACCACCGGCTTTATCTCGGCCGACTACCTGCAATGGGAAGGTTCGCTGTGGTTTCTCATCTTCCTGCTGATGTTTGCCGGCAGCTGTATCGGCTCAACGGGTGGTGGCATAAAAATGATCAGGCACCTGGTATTGCTGAAAAACGTACGCCTCGAATTCAAGCGCCTGATACACCCCATGGCCGTCATTCCGGTAAGGATAAACGGCAAAAGCATACCCACCGAGATCATCAATAACTTCCTGGCCTTTTTTATGATTTATGTGCTTACCATTGCCGCTGGCTCAGCGGTTATGGCCATAATCGGGCTCGACTTTATGTCGGCCGTGGGCGCCACAGTAGCTACCCTGGGCAACGTAGGGCCCGGCATCGGGAGCGTGGGACCTGTCGACAACTATGCGCACATCCCCATTATGGGCAAATGGGTGCTCAGCTTCCTTATGCTGCTCGGACGACTGGAACTTTTTACCGTATTGCTGCTATTCTCCCCCAGCTTTTACAAGAAATAGATTCTTTCTCGAATTGCCTTGTCAGGCATTACCCATTTTAGAAACATTCAACAGGGCTTCAACCTTATCTGCCACATGAACCGCCTGGGCCACCCTGTCGGCCATGCCGATTCCTTCGTGCAGGTTACCTGCCAGGATAAGACCCGGATAGCTTTGCTGTATTTGGCTTATTGCCTGAATACGTGTGGCCGAGTCGGCCCCATATTGCGGTATGGCATAAGGGTAACGAAAAACCTTAACAAGATCAGGGCTGTAAGTTGGCAAACCCATCATCTGACTGAGCTCCTCCTCCACTATTTTCAAAATCTCCTTTTCGGGAAGGTTAAAATATTCTGGATGTCTGGCCCCTCCCATGAACACATTGAGCAAGGCACCACCACTCGGAGCCCTTCCCGACAAAAATGAAGAGGTGAAAAGCACCCCGAGAATTCGACGTTTTTCCTTTGAAGGTACCAACCCACCGAAAGCATTTATATCGGAGCCAGTCCATTGCCTGAACCCTAATACCACCTGCACTACCCGGGCATACTCAAGGCTGGTGATTGCTTCAAGGTCGTCTTTACCGACAAAGGGCATCAAGGACCCCAAGCCATGCGCGCCAACGGTCGAGACCACCACCGGGCTGTGGATAAGCATTTTTTTATCTGGCCCTTCTGCCATTATCTCAAAATGATTCCGGGCAGCAGAAACGCTGGTGTAACTCATGCCACAAATGATCCTTTGCCTGCCAACTGCATCGGTCAAAGCGCTCATCAGGCATTGAAGGCCGCCTTTTACCGAGAATACCTCGCGGCTGGGTTTCGGGCCTTTTTCCTTTACCTTCTTCTTTATAGCCCCTTTTATGAAACTGCCATAGGTCTGTTCAAGGTTATAAAGCTTAGGCAGGGCAAAGCGGGTAATCAGCGTATCCGGATTGCCAGCATAAATGCCAGAAATAAAAGGATCGACGGCATAATCGAGAAAACTCGCGCCCATGCGTCGCTTCACCAACTCTGCCACACTCTCCAGTGGGTCCTTTCCCCTTGCCCTGAAAGGCTCACCCAGAATACGCAGCTTATCTTTGAAGCTGAACAAAGGGGTGGTGACCGCCTGTTTCAGACTGGCGGGGAGGCTATGCCAGCGGCCGTGCTTCCATATCAGCCGGCGTTTGGCCTCGGGGTTGGCTATTTCAAGCTGGCAGCCGGCTTTCAGGTCCTCAAATAATTGCATCATTTCAAGATTGCCCAAAACGCCTGTGTTGGGCCCGGCTTCAAAAGTAAAGCCGTTCTCGCGAAATGTTCTGATAACCCCGCCCGGTCGTTCCTCACGTTCAATCACTAAAAAATCTATTCCCTTCCTCTGCAGATAAAAGGCCAGGGCAAGGCCGGTAAGACCGGCGCCGATGATCACAACCGGAATATTTATGGTTTTTTCAGACATATCTGGCATTATTTTTAATCATCCAAATCAGCATCGATTTTTTTAAACTGATTTCTGAAACGCAACATAACTAACAGCAAGGTAATTACCCCCATACCAAAGCTAAAAATAAACAAGCCTGAATATGAAAATGTACCTGCGATTTTTCCGCTCAGCACGGCAAGTATCAAACTGCTAAAGTGTACAATTACAATTTGCAGGGTAAAATCGGTGCCTTCGCGGCAATGGCGCACCCGGTCCATGGCAATGGTAAAGAGAAACACCATCCCGGCTGCGTAGGCTCCCCATAGAATGGCCACCCCCGACCAGATGATAAAGGGGGTAGCAGCTGATGCCCCAAAAAGAATAAAAAAAAGAGGCGGCAACAAGTTGAGAGAGGCAAAAACCATGGCAGAGCGTTCACGGCTAATCCGCCTCATGAGTAACCCGGCCAGCATGGCAAACAGGGCACCGGTAGCCGTTCCGAAAATCCCCGAAATGATCCCGATATCCTTAATGGAATAACCAAAATCAATCATAAGCGGCTTTACCATGGTCATAATACCCACCAATGAAGAATGAAATACGCCCAGAATTATCAGTTGCGGCCAAATTCCGGCTTGTTTAAAAAAGCTGCCAATGTCTTTGAAAGAGACAGATTTGCTTCGGGGTCGTTTCTTGATGATCGCTTCGGGTCTGTATATCATCAATGGTACAATAGCCACCAGCACTACTCCCGCCAGGGCCAGCAACAACCAGGTCCAGCCCAGGTAATGGTAAACCACCAGCAATGCCCCGCTGCCTATCATTGAGCCAAGGAATGAGCCCATGCTCTGCATGCTGTTACCCAGGCTGCGTTCATCCTTCTTCAGTGTCAGTATGGCCCAGGCATCGGTGGCTATGTCTTGTGTAGCCGACGCCGTTATGGCAAGAACCATAAGCACGATAATGACAGAGAACTGGTGCTCGAGGCTAAAAAAGGCCACGGCTGCCACGCTGAAGGCATAGAATGCCTCAGAGAAAAAGATCCAGCGGCGGTAGCCTCCTGTTGAACTTCCCGTGCGGTCAACATAAGGCGCCCAAAGGAACTTGATAATCCAGGGAAGTTTGATCAGTTGCATCAAGCCAATAACCTCGAGCGAGTAATGCTGTTGCCGCATAATGACTGGCACTACCGTAGAAAAAAAACTCATGGGTATTGACTGGGCCATGTAAAGACTCAGCAGCGTAAACAGTTTTCCGTTTCTTGGGTTAAGCATACATTAAAATGAATAGCGCAGATTAAGACCAAAAGTGGCAGGTCTGCCCTGCTGAACGTATTGCCTGCCAAGGGCTGCAAAAGAAAATGAATGATAGCTTGTTGATGTTATGTTATTTGCAAACAAATCAACGCCAAAATTCTTTCCATCCAAACTGACCATTACATTTAGCAGCCCATAGGCCTCCTGCATGCTGCTGTTGGCTTCATTCCAGTAGTGGTCGCCCACGGCCAGATATCCCAGTTGCAGTCGCAAGGCTTCCAGTGATCTTGAGCTTAGTTCGTGTCGATACCTAAGGCCAGCATACAAAGTATATCCAGGTACATAAGGAATATAATTTCCTGAATGGTCAACTTGAGCGCTCAGCCGGTTTTCAACAAAGGTGGCATGGGTATATCCAAAGCTTCCCTGAAACTGCAGGCTTTTGGTAAGCAGCGTTTTCAAATCAACTTCAAAGCCTTTGCTTACCGAAGCCCCGGCATTCTTCAGCAATGAACCCTGCCCGCTTGCCAGCATCTGATAAATCTGCTGGTTTTTCCAGTCGATATAAAATACCGAGGATTGCAATGCAACCCGCTCATTTAAGAATTGTCCCTTAAAGCCAAGTTCATAATTCCACGAAAATTCTGGTTCGAAGCTGCGCTCATCTTCGCTTTCGAAAACTATATTAAACCCGCCCGTTTTGTAACCCCTTACCAAGGCGGTATAAATGCTGCGGCCGGGGTTGAATTCATAATTCAAAGCCACGCGGGGCATCAATTGGTAAAAGTCAAGCTGACTCTCAAAGCCACTGGGTGGTGGCGTGGGGAAGGCCGCCTCCATTGCTGAACTGAAATCAAGGCTGGCCACCTCATAATCAAGACGCAAGCCGGCTGTCAGCGTCAAATCCCTAACCAGAAAATGCTGTAAGATACTCTGGTGAAAAATGGCGGCCCCAGTCGTTTTAACATCAGAAAGCTGCGAGCGGGTTAGCTGCCCGGGCACCAATCCTAAGGTAACGGCATCGGCGCCGAAGTCGATGGCCAGATCGTTATGCATCTTTTGGTTAAATCCAAACACGCCCATTACCCACTGATAACTACCGCTGTATTGTGAACGCGCGGTAAACTCCTGCGAAAGCATCAACTGATCTTGTTTCTGAACGGCAAAAACCAGGTCGGCCGCGGAAAAGTCCTGATCAATGGCCTGCTTATCCTTGTAGTATTGCACAGCCGACACCGACTGCAAGCGGATGAACGGAGTGTTATAATTAAACACAAGGCCGTTAGAGCTCATTTGCCGCTGATAAGAAGAGGGCCGGTTGTAATTGACGGGCTGCGCGGTGGCTGTATGCTGGTCGTAAATGGCATAAGGATAGCCTCCCTGATCGAGGTGCTCAAAATGGGTGGTGAATTCGGCGGTAAGGGCTGAATTGATCTGCCAGGCGGCCCGTACCCTCCCTCCTGCTGAAAGGTGAGCATCGGCATTGGTTTCAAGAAGCTCATTTCTGAAAAAGCCATCGTGGCGGTTTAGTCCGGCGCTGACAGCCAGGGCTGCATTCCCCGTAAGGGGCTGATAATGCGAAAGGCCGGCATTCAAATAACCGGGGTTACCACCGCTGAGCGACAGGTCGGTACCCTGGCGGCTGAAGGGCGACTGGCTGTAGACATTAATAAGGCCACCCATGGTGTTTCTGCCATACAGGGTCCCCTGGGGGCCGCGCAGCACCTCTATGCGCTCTACGTTGAGCAGATCGAACTCAAATACCGACTTCTCAAAATATGGGATATTATCCACATAAAGCCCAACAGAAGGGGCGTTGATGCGCGAGCCAATGCCTCTTATGTAAACCGGTGAAGTTAAACGCGAACCATATTCTGGCATAAAAACATTGGCTAAATAGCCTGCGCTGTTTTTCAACGTTTTAATTTGACGCTCCTGCATAGCAGTCTTGTCAAGCACGGCAGCGCTTAACGGAAGGCGGCTCAAACGGCCCGACTCGCGCATGGAAACGATCTCTACCTCAGTCAACGATACCTCTGGGATCCTGGTGGTATCTGCCTGATTATAAACAATCTGAGCACTGGCTGCAACAGGTTGGAGAAGTATTACAACTAGTAAAATGCATACTTTTATTATTGGAAAAAAAATTGCTGACATATCGTGTTGTTTGGTTAAATAAACAATGTATCACATAGCCCTTAAATGATTGCTAACCCTGGAAAGGTAACAACCCAGAAGCTCAATAAAAACAAAGAAACAAGATCTGTTTAACCAACAGGGGGAGGCCTGACTCTATACTGCAAAGGCCAGGCAAAGTGAAAGACGAGAGAATTAAAAAAGGGGTATCGTTTACACGTGAATTCAATTGGCTGAATCAGGCTCTGGCTGGAAGACAAGAAATAGCTCTCCGAGAAATCCTCAATCAGAAGGGTGACTTCTTCATCGATGAAAGACTCTGACAATTTAACCACTTCCGCTGCTAAGTCCTCCCCTGAAAAATCTTCCTCAGCCTGGGCAGGCCAAAACTTAATGTAGGCAAAACCCGAAAGGTAAATACCCAGTATGGCCAGGTATGGTATTGGAGAAGCAAAAATACCAATCAGGTACATGACAATTATTTTTCGGGTTTTCGCGGATACCAACCTTTGGCTACCCGCTCTTCCTGCTCAACCACCTCGTGAATACCCCATAAATTAGCGAAACCAAAAATACTTAGAATCGCCGAAACAACAAGATGGTCTGACAATAAGCCGGCAATTACCCCGCCAATGCCAAACGCCAGAAATACATATCTGAATTTTCTGCGGAAATAGTATTCACCTTTTATACATGCAAATCTTGTGGCCCAAATGATCAGCCAGGTAGCCGAACCGGCAATCAGGCCATCAAGGTTTAATCCAAATATAATGAGTGTATTGGTTTCAGGCATCGTAATTTCTTTTTGGATTCCTTTTTGCCCTGCCCTTTAACACCCTTTTGTGCTGCATAAATATCTCAAGCGTACTCCAAAAGAATGAGAATGCCAGGCAACCCAGAATGATGGAAACAACTGAACTGAAAAAAAACGAAGCAACAAGGCAAGCAAGTCCGGGTGCGAAAAGCATCCACCAACTTCTTTTGCCCAGGTGAAATTCCATTTTGGCCACCACCGGGTGAAAAACGCCGATCATTACAAAAGCCGCCAATCCCAGTAGAAAGCCCGGCCAGTTAAAAAGTTCCACAAAAATATTCAGAAACATGCATACAAAAGTAAATAATTAGTAATGTCCAAAACAGAATAGAGGAACTTTTTTACCGAAAATATTGACCCTGAGATCTCCTGCTCAAATTGAATGTTTAACTGTTACATAATAAACCAAAATTGTCGTTATATTTGTCTTTACCAATCCTTGTTTATGCTCAGCATCTGTATTCCGGTTTACAACTACGATGTGCGAAATCTGGTTCAGCGTTTGCATGATCAGGCCATGTCGCTTGCTGTGCCTGTTGAAATTGTGGTAATTGATGATGCATCTAATGAAGAATACCGAAAGCGGAACAAGGAAATTGCCGACCATGACCTGGTGCGCTACGAATTACTGCCTGTAAACGCTGGCCGCAGCCGCATCAGAAATCTTCTTGCTCACAAGGCACATTATAACTGGCTCATAATAATGGATTGCGACGCTGCAACACCTGACGAGCTTTTCCTAAAAAGATACGAGGAACAAACAAATGGGAATGCCGTTGTTTGCGGTGGAAGAACCTACCTGGAAAATCCTCCCGGCGACCAAACTTTTCTCCACTGGTACTATGGCACCAAGCGCGAAGTAAGGAACGCAAAAACCAGGAGCATCAACCCCCACCTTTCGTTTATGACCAACAATTTTATGGTGCCAAAAACCATAATTAAGCAAATACCCTTCAACGAAAACATTAAAGGGTATGGTCACGAGGACACCCTGTTTGGTTATGAACTTATGAAAAACGGGGTTCCGGTAAAGCATATCGACAACCCCCTGCTGCATGTTGGCCTGCAAGAGCATGATGAGTTTCTGGAAAAAAGCAGAGAGGGCATCAAAAACCTTGCTTTCATAAACAATTACCTGGAAGATGGCCATGAATTAGAAAAAATGGTAAAGCTGCTTGCCTGGTACAAAAGATTAAAACGCCTGCATTTATGCGGACTATTTTCTCTTTTTTTCAGCCTGGCAGCCAAACCCATTGAAAAAAACCTGGTAGGCCACCGCCCCTCCCTCCTGCTATTCGACCTTTATAAGCTATCCTATTTCTGCAAAAACCGCCACCAGGCCTGAACCTTTTGCCAGCCATCCCGTTATCTGTTCCAATAACAAAAATGATGTTTTTAAAAACTATATTTTTCATGAGCATTTTCTCCATGTTGCTTGGCCTCGTTGGCTGCAGCACAAATAAGCGTCCAGTCAACTCAATGAGCAAGACTCCCTTTTACGAGTTACAAGCCGTTTCCCTTTCGGGAGATACCATTCGGTTCGAACAGTTCAGAGGTAAAAAAGTCCTTTTGGTAAATACGGCAAGCAAATGCGGTTTCACTCCACAGTATGCCGGACTGGAAGAACTTCACAGAAAATTCGGTGACAAACTGCAGATTATTGGTTTTCCGGCCAACAACTTCATGAATCAGGAACCCGGCAGTGGCGAGGAAATTGCTTCCTTTTGCGAAAGGAATTATGGCGTCAGTTTTCTTATGAGCGACAAAGTCTCGGTTAAGGGAGAGGATCAGCACCCTGTATACCAGTGGCTTACAGACAAATACCAGAACGGTTGGAACAAAAAGTCTCCCACCTGGAACTTTCAGAAGTACCTTGTCGACGAGAATGGTGAACTTAAGGCGGTTTTTGCTCCCAGCGTGAAACCCCTCGACAAAAAGATCGTTTCACAGCTTTAAAATTTATCAGTGAAAGGCCATGTATCACCTCTATCGCAAGCAATTGCTACCCATCAGTATGGATCAGGGCTGGAATTTTTTTTCCGACCCTTACAATTTGAGCACCATTACTCCGCCCGATATGGGCTTTGAAGTGAAATCATTTTCGGGCAAAAAAGAGTTGCACAGGGGGCAAATCATCACTTACAACATAAGGCCCTTGTTTGGTATTGCGGTAAAATGGGTAACGGAAATAACCCATGCCGACCAGCCTGATTTTTTTGTGGACGAGCAAGTTCTCGGGCCATTTTCGTTTTGGCATCATAAGCATTACTTAAAGCCCGTTGAAGGTGGCGTAGAAATGATTGACAGCCTGCACTACAAAATGCCGTTTGGTTTTGTGGGCAAACTCGTACATCTCTTAATTGTAAAAAAACGCCTCGAAAAGATTTTCGATTTTCGGGCAAAAAAAGCCGAAGAACTTTTTAAAGGAAATAAAAAGCCCTGAGCTTTCTCAACCTTTAACCGATATAGGTTTCCAGCACGCGGCTGGGTGCCGAGGGGCTGTAACTTACCTGTTTTAAGTCGGCCGGCAGCAGCACTACTTCTCCCAGACCAACCTTTTCACTTCCTCCCTGGTATTGTATCTCGAAGCCTCCTTCCAGACATACCAAAAGCACGAAGCTGTCCACCAAAAAATAATCACTTTCAATTTTACGGTCGAAGGTGATCAGATTGGTGTTAAAGTGCCTGTCTTTTACCAGGTTGACTGAGCCGTTTGGCTTTGGCTGATAGGGCCGGGTAAATTCGGTAGCTATTTTGAAGTCAAGCACTTCGAGCGACTGTTGGATATGCAGTTCGCGGGGTTTGCCATCCAGGCCAGGGCGGTCCCAATCGTATAGCCGGTAGGTTACATCGCTGGCTTGCTGAATTTCGCAAAGGGTTATGCCTGCACCTATGGCATGCACCTTCCCGGCAGGCAAAAATAGCACATCGCCGGCTTTTACTGGTTTGGCAAGCATAAGCTCACGCAATGTATTGTTTTCAAGATGCTTCAAAACCTTACTCCGATCTACATCCTGATTAAAACCGGCAATGATCTCGGAGCCGGGCTGGGCTTCGACAATATACCACATCTCAGTTTTACCGCTGGAGTTGTGCAGCTTACGGGCCATGGCATCGTCGGGGTGGACCTGCACCGAAAGGTAGTCGTTGGTATCGATAAACTTAACCAGCAAAGGAAATTCCTCACCAAAGCGATCGAAGACCTGGTCGCCCACCAGGTCGCCCATGTAAATTTCAATGATCTCGGTAAGTTCGTTGCCTTTCAGAAAGCCGTTGCTCACTATCGAAACTTCTTCCGCAAAAGCGCAAAGCTCCCACGACTCGCCGCAATTAGTCAACGGAGCGAAATCCTTACCCAACAGCTTATTCAAACGGGTGCCGCCCCAGACCTTTTCCTTAAAGACAGGCTGGAATTTAAGGGGATATAATTTTTGCATGAAAAAAGAAAAAATCAGGTTATTTTGGCCAGTTCACTTCTTCGTTGTCGTTAATACCCACTGCCCAGCTTACCTGCACCAATACTTCCTCATCGAAAATAAAATCGACCTGAGCATCGAAAAACGATACGCGTTTTTCTTCCCACTCCTCCTCAAACTCCACCTCGAGGTCGGTAAAGCCATTCTCCTTCATAAGGGCAATGAGCTGCTTTTCGGTCAGGCCAAAAACTTTCTTTCCAAAAAGGGTGGCATCATCATGGTCGGTTTCAAAATTGGTGCAGCGGTCGTCGTATTCTTTCTCAAAATATACGACATGGCCTTTGTCCCAGTAGCTCCACACTTCCACTTCCATAAAATCCTCGTCACCTTCGATGGTTTCAACTTCCTGGGGCTCGCCAAAAAGGGCTTCCACTTCTTTTTTGGTCGCACCAAATTTTAAATCGCCAAAGCCAACAAGGGGCTTAATGATAAGGTCATGTTTCATCCCTGATAATTTTTTTTATTTGGCCGGATGTCTGCTCGCATGTGAGGTACTCATCCGAAATTGGGTTTAACGAACATGCTCGTTTTCTGTTTGCCAATAAAAAAAGGGCAGAATAAAAGGCGTTATGAGCAAATTTAGGGAATTATTCAATTACGCTGAATTAATTTCCCCTTAATTTATTTTACTTGAAAGGCGAGTCGGGCTCTTTGGCCATATGTTTGTAAACCAGCTTGTCGACCATGGCCGGGAAAAACTTATTGAGCCACACGGTGAGTTTGCCCTGCCGGGTCAGCACCAGTGTTCGCTTGCGCTTTTCTATTGCATTGAGCACGTGCCAGGCAGTAAGCTCTGCCGACATCATTTTATCCTCAGCCCTGGGCGATTCTCCCTGGGGTGAACCATCACTGGAGAGGGCCGTTTTGCGAATATTACTTGTTGTAAAGCCCGGGCTGGCAATGAGCACATGCAATCCTTTCTTAAGATTTTCGATACGAAGGGTTTCCAGAAAGCCATGCATGGCAAATTTCGAAGCTGAATAGCCGGTGCGGGCCGGCAGCCCCTTGTGGCCGGCTATGGAAGAAATGCCTGCCACACTTCCCTTTGATTTAAGCAGGTAAGGCAGGGCAAACCTGGTGCAATAAACCGCGCCCCAAAAGTTTACCTGCATGAGGTGTTCAAGCACCTCGATCTCAACCTCTTCGAAAAGAGCCCGCATGGAAACCCCTGCATTGTTTATCAGTACATCAATGCCGCCGAATTTCTCTACCGTGGCATCTGCAATTTTTTGGCAATCTTCCTTGCGGGCTACATCGGCCTGCACTATTAAATAATTTTCCGGGGAAACACCCGTCAAAGCAGCTGTTTCGTTCAGTCCGTCAAGACTGCGGGCAGCCATGGTAACTTTCATTCCGCGCCTCAGGCCCTCCAGCGCCAGGGCCCTGCCAATGCCGCTCGAAGCCCCTGTAACAATCATTATTTTTTCCTTCATTTGCAGTGGGTTAAGTGCTAGTAATCGTCTTTCCCTGACTAAAATATTTACTATAATATTAGGGCATGAGAATCATATCTGCACGAATGAACATGTATTTGAGCAGAAATAATTTATTTTTGCAAAGATGAAAAAATAATTCATGTGAAAAACCGGCCCATGCAACTCATTGAAGTGAATGACAGACAGACCGCGGCAGCGTTTCTAAAGGTTCCCCGCATTACTTACAGCAAGGACAAGAACTGGATCAGCCACCTTGACCAGGACATCGAAGCCGTGTTCGACATAGAGAAAAACAAGTATTTCATGCTGGGCGAGGCCAGACGATGGATATTAAATGACGATAAAGGTCGTTTGATTGGCCGTGTGGCCGCTTTTGTCCATCCTGAGTTTTCGGCCATCTTCAAGCAACCCACAGGCGGCATGGGATTTTTTGAGTGCACCAACGACCAGGAAGCGGCTTTCAGGCTTTTCGATGCCTGCAAGCAGTGGCTTATGGAGAAAGGTATGCAGGCCATGGACGGGCCCATAAACTTCGGCGAGAAGGACCGTTTTTGGGGACTACTGGTAGAAGGCTTTGAAAATCAGCCAATTTACACCATTAACTATAATCCGCCCTACTACAAGGCATTTTTCGAAAAATATGGGTTTAAGAATTTTTACAACCAGAACGTATTTTACCTCAGTGCGAGCAAAGACCTGCCACCCATACTCGAAAAAACCTACGAACGCCTTACAACCACCCAGGGCTACCGTTTCGACCATCTAAGAATAGAGAACATCGACAAATACGCCGAAGATTTCAAAACCATTTATAACGAGGCCTGGGCCCATACGCACAAATTCTTCAAACCCATAAGCAAGGAAGCGGCCATTAACACTTTCAACAACATGAAAGAAATTATTGATGAGGAATTGGTCATTTTTGCCTACCACCAGGAACGGCCCGTTGCTTTCTTTGTAAGCATACCCGAGCTAAACCAGATTTTTAAATACGTAGGCGGCCGCATGAACCTGGTTGGGAAAATTAAATTTCTTTTTTATCGCTGGCGCGGAAAGCTAAACCAGATCAGTGGCCTGGTGTTCGGAACGGTACCCGATTACCGCAACAAAGGACTGGATGCGGGCTTGATCATGACGCTGAAAAACTACATTGTTCAAAACAAGAAAGCCCGCTACAAGGGGGCATATATGTCGTGGATCGGCGATTTCAATCCCAAAATGGTGAGAATTGCCGAACATATTGGGGGAAAGCGTGTTTTCCTCCTGACTACCTACCGCTTGCTTTTTGACCCCAATGCGGAGTTTGAGCGGCATCCGGTGCTGGATTAAACCAAACTCTGGTGGCCTTTCCAAGTGTCATCAATAAATTTGGGAAACGGCAAAAAAACTTTTTGTTTTTCAAGAATAGAGCGTATCTTTGCACTCTCAAAAAAACAGCCCCCTTTTTTGGGTTGCGTTCTTTGAAGCTTTAATGAAATTGACTTGGTAGCTCAGCTGGTAGAGCACATCCCTTTTAAGGATGGGGTCCTGGGTTCGAGCCCCAGCCAAGTCACTTTTTTTATGGCCCGACTTGGTAGCTCAGCTGGTAGAGCACATCCCTTTTAAGGATGGGGTCCTGGGTTCGAGCCCCAGCCAAGTCACTACAAAAAAACCGGAAGCAGCACTTCCGGTTTTTTTGTACCTGCTAAAAAGCAGCCATTAATAGATCAATGTCCTGGTAGGGAATGTTGAAATATTCACCGATATACTGGTTGGTAAGGGTACCGTTAAACATATATACTCCCTGCCTAACGCCCGGGTCTCGCTTGAGCATGTTTTCGAGTCCACCCTTTTCGCCAATTGACAGCAGCACCGGGGCGAAAAAATTACTGAAAGCGTATGAAGCGGTATGAGGCACCCGCGAGGCAATATTTGGCACACAATAGTGGGTAATGCCCAACTTTCGAAATACCGGATCGCTGTGGTTGGTAATTTCGCTGGTTTCGATACAGCCTCCCTGGTCAATGCTCACATCTACTATCACGCTGCCGTATTTCATCTGCCCCACCATTTCTTCTGTAACCACAATAGGGGTGCGTCCCCAATGCGAGTGCAGTGCGCCAATCACCACATCGGCAGTTTTAAGGGCTTTGAGAAGCACTTTTGGCTGAATAATGCTGGTAAATACCCGGGTGCTGAGGTTGCTCTGAAGGCTTCTCAGCTTGTAAATGGAATTATCGAACACCTTTACCATGGCGCCCAGGCCCATAGCAGCCCGCACGGCATATTCGCCCACGGCCCCGGCACCTAGTATAACCACTTCTGTGGGCGTAATACCCGAAAAGCCTCCAAACATGCGACCCTTTCCATATTTGCGGTCGCTCAGATACTCGGCAGCAATAAGAATGGCAGTGTTGCCGGCAATCTCGCTCATGCTGCGTACCAGCGGAAAGGAGTTGGTCTTGTCGCGAATGAGTTCAAAGGCTATGGCCGTGGCTTTTTTGCTGGAAAGGGCTTTGAAGTACCCATCCTTTTGCATGGGCATGGCCAGAGCCGAAAAAATAACCTGACCGGTTTTCAGGTAACTCATTTCCTGGTCGGTGAGCGGCGAAACCTTCAGTATAATGTTTGCCTTAAACACTTCTTCGGGCGAATAAACGATTTCGCCGCCAGCCTCGCTGTATTCGTTGTCGGGGAAGTAGGCGCTCTCGCCAGCAGTGCTCTCTACCAGCACCCTATGGCCGTTACTAACCAGCAACGAAACCGCCTCGGGCGCCAGGGCCACGCGGTTTTCCTGAAATGCCGTTTCGCGTGGGATGCCAAGCACCAGGTTGTTTTTGCGCTTTTTTACTTCAAGCATTTCCTCCTGGGGCAAAAACTGCCCTCCCCGGCTGAACAAAACGTAATCTTTTCCGCTGCGTTCCATAATGGTTGGATTTTATTGCGAAAGCTTAGCTGATAAAGTGCTCAGAAACGTATGATCCGCTCCCCGTCCACCTCTTCCATATACACTTTTTGACTGTCGTCGGGCAAAAGGCCTTCAATCTTTTCGGGCCACTCAATCAAACAATAGCCGCCCGAAAAGAAATAGTCTTCATAGCCAAGGTTGTAAACCTCTGTCAGTTCTTTTATCCGGTAAAAATCGAAGTGAAATATATTTTCACCGGAAGGTGTAAGATACTGATTTATAATAGAGAAGGTAGGGCTGCTGACATTGTCTGTGCTTCTCAAATGGCGGCAAATGGCCTTGATAAAGGTGGTTTTGCCCACGCCCATGGGGCCAAAAAAAGCAAATATGCGCCCTTGCGGATAAGCAGAAAGCAGCGCTGAGGCCACTCTGTCAAGGCTTTGGGGTTCTTTAACTTTGAAAACTTCCTGGGAAACCATAGTCTTTTACCTGGCTTTCATAAAAATGAGCGGCACCAGCATTTCTTCGAGCGATACCCCGCCATGCTGAAATGTGTTGCGATAATAATTAACGTAGTAGTTGTAGTTGTTCGGATAGGCAAAAAAGCTGTTTTCGAGTGCAAAAATATAGTTGGAGCTAATGGTTCCTTTGGGCAGGAAGGCTTCGGCAGGGTTGCGCACGTCAAAAACATCGGAGGCTTTATATTGCAAATTGCGCCCGGTTTTGAATCTGAGGTTGGTATTGGTGTTTTTGTCGCCCACCACTTTCGTGGGATTTTGCACACGTATGGAACCGTGGTCGGTGGTAAGCACAATGCTGATCTTCTTTTCCGAAAGGCTGCGAATGATATCCCAGAGGGGCGAATGCTCGAACCAGCTCATGGTAAGCGAACGGTAAGCGGCCTCATCATCGGCCAGCTCCTTAATTACTTCCATTTCAGTGCGGGCGTGGGAGAGCATATCTACGAAGTTGTAAACCAGCACATTAAGCTTGGTGTTGGTGTAATTGCTGATGCTTTCGGCAAGTCTTTTTCCAGCACTCATGTTGAGGATTTTATGGTAATTGAACCTGACATCGCTGCCCAGTCGCTTCAAATGCTCAGTAAGCAACTCATTCTCATATTGGTTGCGGCTGCCTTCTTCTCCATCGTTAACCCATAAGTTAGGATGGCGCTTTTCAATCTCACTGGGAAGCAAACCTGCAAAAAAGGCATTACGCGCAAACTGCGTGGCAGTAGGCAAAATGCTGCAGTAAATATCCTCGTTAACCACCCGGTAAAACTGCTCAAAGAATGGCTGCAGCACTTTCCACTGGTCGAAACGAAGGTTGTCAATAATGATGAGAAAGGTTTTTTCTTCCGATTTGATTATGGGCAGGCATTTATCGCGAAAAACAGTATGCGAAAGCTCCGGCTTGTCGTCGTTGTCAGAGCGGAGCCAGTCGAGATAGTTTTTCTCCACAAAGCTTGAAAACACCGAGTTGGCCTCGGTTTTTTGCATACGATAAATTTCCTTGAGGCTGTTGTCCTGCGATTTTTCCAGCTCTAGCTCCCAGAAAACCAACTGCCTGTAAATGTCTTTCCACTCATCGAAATCGAGCCGGCCGCTCAGGGCCATACTGATTTGCCTGAACTCGCGCTGGTATCCCATGGTGGTCTTTTCGCTGACCAGCTTTTTGTTGTCCAGGTTCTTTTTGAGCGAAAGTAAAATCTGGTGTGGATTGACGGGCTTAATGAGGTAGTCACTAATGTTGCTGCCGATGGCATCGTTCATGATGCTCTCCTCCTCGCTTTTAGTAATCATAACCACCGGGAGGCCGGGCTGCTTGCTTTTTATCCGGGTGAGCGTTTCCAGACCAGACAAGCCGGGCATGTTCTCATCGAGAAAAACAATGTCAAAGTCTCTCTCGCCGATCATATCGAGGGCTTCCGAACCATTGTTGGTGGTGTAGACGGTATAGCCCTTCTCTTCAAGGAACATGACATGGGGCTTCAGCAGGTCTATTTCATCGTCGGCCCAAAGGATAGTAACACTCATATATTGCATTTTTGTTTTACAGAAAAAAAGAACTACCGATGCAGTTTCGGGGAATAAGGCTGCCCCTGAGGAGTAAACAGGAATCAAGCCGGATTATTTTGACAAAAACGCTGCAATTCAGCAATAAATCGCCTTTTGCCAATACAAATTTAACCAAAAATACCGAAATTTGAATGGGGTGGAATTTAAAACCCCGTATATATTCGCACCCGAAAAAAATCAGCCATGAAAACAACTTCGACAAACAAGCTAAAGATCTTCAACGATCCGGTGTATGGTTTTATCAACGTGCCCGATGAGAGCATTTTCGATCTGATTGAAACTTCCTGGTTTCAGCGCCTGCGCAACATAAAGCAGTTGGGGCTTACCCACCTGGTTTATCCCGGGGCCCTGCACACCCGCTTTCACCATGCCATGGGCGCCATGTATTTAACCACCCAGGCCATTGAGATTTTGCGCTTCAAGGGCCATGAAGTTACCGAGCAAGAGGCCCTGTCGCTTACCCAGGCCATTTTGCTTCACGACATAGGCCATGGCCCCTTTTCGCATGCTTTGGAAAACGTGCTGGTACACGACCTCGACCACGAGGAGCTATCAGAGCTATTTATGCTGCAACTCAACAAACAGAGCGGCCACAATCTGCAGGGCGCCATCGACATTTTTAAAAACGCCCATCCCAAAAAAGCCCTGCATCAGTTAGTGGCTGGGCAGCTCGACATGGACCGCCTCGACTACCTGAACCGCGACAGCTTCTACACCGGCGTTTCGGAAGGCGTGGTTAGCTGGGACCGTATCATTAAAATGCTCAACATTAGTGGTGATCAGCTGGTAATTGACGAGAAGGGCATTTATAGCATTGAAAAGTTCATTGTTTCGCGTCGCCTCATGTACTGGCAGGTGTATCTGCATAAAACCGTTATTGCAGCCGAAAAGCTCCTCAACAGCATTCTGAAGCGGGCCAAGGATCTTTCACTGGCTGGTGAGCAGCTGTTTGCCACCCCTGCCCTGGGGCGTTTTCTCAAAAATAAATACACCAGCAATGACTTCCGCAAAGACCACAGCCTGCTGGAAGACTTTGCCCTGATCGACGATTACGACCTGCACGCTTCCATAAAAGTGTGGGCCACACACAGCGACCCGGTGCTCAAGCAGCTTTGCAGCAACCTGGTAAACCGCCACCTGTTCAAAATAGAAATACAGAAAATGCCGTTTACAACCGAATATATCGAGGAGATCAGGTTCAGAACACGCAAACTCTGTAAGATCTCGGACGATGAAACCGACTATTTCGTGATTGGCGGCATTACGCGCAACAATGCCTACGACCCGGTGATCGGAAACATCATGATCCTTTCGCGCGACGGAACCCTAACCGACATTGCCAAGGCCAGCGACCACCTCAATATTAGCGTGCTTTCGCACCCCGTGGAGAAATTTTTCCTTTGCTATCCGAAAAAGGTGACAGAGCCCAGTATGGCCAAAACAAGATAAGTTGAACATTTTTAAAAGGTTGCACCACAGCTCAGGCTTTTACAAGAAAACTTTTTTAATACCATCAAATATTGGTAAATTGCAGCCGTTTTTATCCAAAAAAAATTCATGGAATTTTCAGCCAGTCAGATAGCAGCATTTGTACAAGGAACCGTTGAAGGAGACGCCTCTGCTAAAGTAAGCCGGTTTTCGAAGATAGAAGAAGCAACCCCAGGCTCACTGACATTCCTGGCCAATCCGGCCTACACCCCGTTTATATACAAAACCGGTGCCTCGGTAGTACTGGTAAGCAACACTTTTGTGCCTGAACAGCCCCTGCAGTGCACCCTGGTGCGTGTGGCCGACCCCTACAGCGCCCTTGCCAGTCTTCTCGAACTCTATAAGAGCCAGACACCGCGCAAATCGGGCATCTCTGCCATGGCCTTCATCTCCAAAAGTGCTGCCATTGGCGAAAGCGCTTACATTGGCGAATTTGCCTATATTGGCGAAAAGGTTAAACTGGGAAAGAACGTAAGAATCTTTCCGAATTGCTATGTGGGCGATAATGTGCGTATTGGCGACGGGACCACCCTTTACAGCGGTGTAAGAATCTACGAAGACTGCGTGATTGGCAAAGAGTGCACCTTTCATGCCAACGTGGTGATCGGCGCCGATGGCTTCGGCTTTGCTCCCCAGTCGGACAGCAACTACCGCAAGGTGGCACAAATTGGCAATGTGATCATCGAAGATCATGTGGAAGTTGGCGCAGGCACCACCATCGACCGGGCTACCATGGGCTCAACGCTGATAAAAAAAGGCGTGAAGCTCGACAACCTGATCCAGATTGCCCACAATGTGGTGATTGGCGAAAATACGGTAATGGCGGCGCAAAGCGGTGTGGCCGGCTCGACCCGAATTGGCAAAAACTGTATGATTGGCGGGCAGGTAGGAATAAGCGGCCACCTGACTATTGGCGACGAGGTGAAAATGGCTGCTCAAACCGGGGTGTCGGCCAGTGTAAAGGAAGGCATGATCGTTATGGGTTCGCCGGCTATGGATGCATCCAAATTCCGCAAATCATTTATCTACTTCCGGAACTTCGAAAGCCTTGTCAAACGTATCGATGAACTCGAAAAAGAGGTTAAGGCACTTAAGGGCTGAACTTGAACAACTGCTTAAAGGTTTTCCCCGAAAAAAAAATAGTTATATATTTGCCCTGATTTTGCCCGAAGTCCGGGCAAAAATAATTCTATCTCTATGACAGAATATCAGCACACTATAAAGGCGCCGGTATCGGTTTCGGGCGTGAGCCTTCATACCGGCAAACTTGTTACCCTTACCATTAAGCCAGCTCCTGAAAACACCGGAATAAGTTTTGTTCGCGTCGATATTGGTCCTGACGCCATCGTGGAGGCCGACGCCAGCTATGTGGTCGACACTTCGCGAGGCACCTCCATCGAAAAGGACGGCGTACGTATCGGCACCGTGGAGCATGCCCTGGCTGCCCTTACGGGGATGGGCATCGACAATGCCATTGTAGAGGTAAACAGCCCTGAGACTCCCATTCTCGACGGTAGCAGCCGTTTATATGTGGAAGCCATACAGGAAGTGGGCGTGGAACAGCAAAGTGCCCCCAGG
>Ga0209498_1000033_pt1 | contig 73821 bp, 68 predicted proteins | sample WalLakDeSediment_FD_184131 | JGI IMG/M metagenome (GOLD analysis project Ga0209498, IMG submission 184131) | Lake sediment microbial communities from Walker lake, Nevada to study Microbial Dark Matter (Phase II) - Walker Lake 11/02/13 Deep... | ecosystem: Environmental > Aquatic > Freshwater >... | reverse complement strand
ACCCGCAACAGAAATTCCTGCAATAGCTGTTGCAATCCAAAGTGGATCCTGCCAGTTCTCATAAAATGGACGAGCCCATCCGGGTGATAAATCAGCAGACCAGGAACCAAGCCGGGCAATTGTCAAATTCAAACCAAAAGCAAGACTCAACGTTTTTCCTTTGAACCATTTTGCCAAGGCAGTTGTGACAGCAACGATAAGAGGTTCTGCACCTATGCCAAGGATAAATCTTCCCGCCATCATAACATAAAATTCACCTGAGACAGCAGTAACAAAGGCTGCCACCATACAGATTAATGCAAAGACTAAAATTGATTTCTTTGTTCCGAATTTGTCAATTATAAAACCGCCAATTAGTAATACAATTATTGCGGCAATACTGTAAATAGTATAAAGAAGTCCTAATTGCTGATCTGTAAAGTTTAGTTGTGATGAAAGCAAATCGAAGACAGGCGCAATGCTATCATAGATATAATAATTGCCAAACATTGCAAGACTCACAAAAACTAAAACTGACCAGCGGTAAACCGGAGTAGGTTCTTTAATTTGGTTGATTGCAGTTGATTCCATTTTAACTCTGATTTAAGTCTGATTGATTTAAAAAATCAGGAGTAAGCCAGCAGACTTACTCCCGTATTTGTTGAATTAATTTTTTGACGGAATATTTTCCAAAACGTTTACAAGCTGCTTGTAAAATTCCGGGACTGTTGATATTTGCAGCTTCTCATCCGGCGAGTGAACACCAAACATCGTTGGTCCAAACGAAATCATATCCATATCAGGATATTTTTCTTTTATGATGCCGCATTCAAGTCCCGCGTGAATTGCAGTAACCTGAGGTTCTTTACCATACATCTGATTGAAAGTAGACTTGAATACTTTCAGGATATCAGAGCTGATATCGGGTTTCCAGCCAGGATAACCATCGCCGTAAGAAATTTCTGCTCCGGCAAGTTTCAATACAGAAGAGACCATATTCGTTGCATCAACATTTTCAGATGCTACTGAGCTTCTCTGGCTTGTAACAATGTTGATATGTTTTCCACTTGTTTCAACAACGGCAAGATTGTTTGAAGTTTCTACGAGACCTGGAATATCATTCGACATTTTTATAACGCCATGAGGAATTGCATACAAAGCATTTACAAGATTACGCTGAGTTTTCTCATCAAAAAACTTCTCAGGCATATCGTGCTTCGACATAGATACTGAAAGATCCGGATCAACAGAGGCAAATTCTGCTTTAACTGTATCATTATACTTTGAAACAAACTTTTTCAATTTCTTTTCATCTTTTTTAGGAACAGCAACAACTGCAAATGCTTCACGAGGAATTGCATTGTGTTTATTGCCTCCATTTATTGATGCAAGTCTGATTGTGTTCTCATTAGCATATTCATATATCAACCTGTTTAATATTTTTGTTGCGTTACCTCTGCCTACGTGTATTTCAAGACCTGAGTGTCCGCCTTTTAATCCTGCAACCTTTAATTCAAACGAGGCATAATTCTTTGGAGCTTTTTCCATCTTTGCTTTGAATCTTGCTGCAGTATTTTTTCCACCCGAGCATCCGATAAAAATTGTTCCGATTTCTTCCGAATCCATATTGATAAGGATATCAGCTTTCAGCAAGCCTTTCTTCAGGCTTGAAGCACCGGTTAATCCTGTTTCCTCATCAAGAGTAAATAAAGCTTCAATCGGACCGTGAGCAACATCTTTTGATTCAAGAACAGCAAGTGCCGCTGCAAATCCAATTCCATTGTCAGCGCCAAGTGTAGTTCCTTTTGCTTTTACCCAATCGCCGTCAATGTATGGCTGAATCGGATCGTTATCGAAATCGTGTTCAACATCTCTGTTCTTTTCGCAGACCATGTCAATGTGTCCCTGCAGAGCAACAGTTTTCAGATTTTCTTTACCGGGAGTTGCTGGTTTTCTTATAACAATATTTCCGAATTTATCTTTTTCAGATTGAAGCCCTAATCGCTTCCCAACCGAGATTACATATTCAGCAATTTTCTCCTCTTTTTTTGAAGGGCGGGGATATTTACAAATCTCTTCAAAGTGATGCCAGACTAATTTTGGTTCCAAGTGCCCTAATATATTTCCCATATTTTTCTCCTATCTGTTTATTTCGTTAAAGGATATTAATTTTTGTTCATAAAGTTGAAATATAAATTTCGAAACTCTTTCAACTGCAGGTTGAATTTCATCGCCAAATTTTTCAGTAACTATCTGAATTATTTCCTGAACCTTTTTATTTCCATCTATATTCATCCAGACTGCCGAGCCAAATTTTTCCAAATTAATTCTGAAATCCGCCGACTTTAGTTTTGGAACGATATACTTTTTAGCGAATGTATTTTTAAATTTTGGAACAATTACAGTTACCAGGTTTTCCTTATCAACTTCTTCTGCAAAAAGCTTGATCGGGGTTAGGTCAAGCGTATTTGTATTCTGAAGAATCTTTTTTCGTTCTCTGAAAGACAGCGGCATAAAAAACTGAAGGAGTGCTCAATTATGAACGCTCCGATTATTAAAAATTACATTGAAATTTGCAACGGCAGCGGGTCATTTGGCTTGCAGCATTCTTCAATTGAATGTTAACAAGCAGCCAGCCGATAAATGCAAATACAATTAAAATTATTATGAATGATGGTTCTGCGAATATTGCGAAGAGCGAAATTTCCCAGAATGCAAAACCTGCAAACAGAAGCCCTATCAACGCTTCGCCTGCGATTAAACCCGCAGCGAGGAGTATTCCTGTATTTTCAACACGTGACTTCTGACCATCATTGAATTTTCTTTTCTCGTTATACTTTTCAACAATACCTTTGATCATACCGCCAGTAAAAATTGCAAATGTAGTTCCTAATGGTAGATACATTCCAACACTGACAAGAATCGGTCTTTTAACATTCATCATAATAAATCCGACACCCATTAACATTCCAACAAAAATCAAAATCCAATCCATCTATCCTGCACCTATTCCTTTAGATAAAATTGCCATCAAACTTGCCTGAGGTGAAGGTAACGCATCTCCGCCGAACACCCCGTTTTCAAAAGGGTCATAAACTAAATTGAAGTTTTCTCCGGCAACGGGATTGTTTTGAGCAATAACGGTTAAAGAAAATAAGAGGAAGGAAAAAATTAATGTTTTCATGTCATTCTTCTTTTATATTAAGACTGGGGAATAAATATGTCAATCAGTAATATAAAAATATGTGTAATCGGTTACTTAATCAAAACAAAAACAGTATGGCAAAATTTATAAGCAAGCCGTAACGTATTTACTCTCTTCTTTCTGCTCAATTTGTTAGAATACCGCATCAATTTATGGAGATTATTTATACTGAAATTATTAATTGTTGTCTTCTTTTTTTCATCATTAACATTTGCACAGCGCAAAACAGATCCTGAAAAAATTAAATCTCAAAAAATCCGCACAGCAACAAAAATCGCAACTGACCTGAAAGGAACGGAAAACTTTACACCAAGACCGGTAAGCACAATAATTTATGATGAAGAAGGCAAGCAGGCGGAATTTATTAAGTATGATATTAGTGGAAACTTTGAAATTCATTATTACTACAAATATGATGATCGCGGTAATACAACAGAGGTAATCGGATTAAAAGCAGATGGTTCTCTTGGCAACAGGTGGATATATGAGCATGATGAAAACAATATTATTGTTCGTCAGACATCATATAGACCCGATGGATTGGTTGGAAGAGATTACGTCTTTAGTTATTATGAAAGGGGGATAAGACAAACAGAGCTTATTTATGACAGCAAACAGTTAATAGAACAGACTGAATATCTTTACGAATTTTATAATGAAGAAGATTAACCACGATCAAGGTTAAAAAGAAAAAGGTCGAAGCTCTTAACTTCGACCTTTTTAATTTATGGTATATAATAAAGCGGTGCATCCGGACCGAGCGGAATATCAAAGATTATCCATGCTATTAACATTGGAATTCTAACTAACGCAAATACAATTGCGTAGGGAAGCATTACGGAAATTATAGTACCGATTCCAATATCTTTCTGATACTTTTGCGCAAATACTATAATCAGCGGGAAGTAAGGTAATAATGGTGTTAATATATTGGTGTATGAATCACCTATCCTGTAAGCTGCCTGAGTTAACTCCGGAGAGTATCCCATAAGCATTAGCATAGGAACAAATATGGGAGCCATAATAGCCCACTTAGCGGAAGCACTTCCAATAATAATGTTTATAAGTGAAGAGACGAGTACAAAAGCAACAATGAGCGGTATGCCCGTGAACCCGATGCTCTGTAATGTGTCCGCTCCGGAGATTGCAAATATCAGTCCGAGATTTGACCAATTAAAGTAGGCAACAAACTGAGCAGCTGCAAAAGAAAGGACGATATATCCTCCCATGCTGGCCATAGAATCAGCGGTCATCTTTGCAACTTCTTTGTCGGTCTTTATTGATTTTGTAATTAAGCCATAAACCAACCCGGGAATAAAAAATACAAACAACATCAACGCAACTATGCTTGTAAAGAAAGGAGAAAAAGAACCGTCTTCACCACGAAGCACGCCGTTCTCAGGAATGAACATATATCCGATTACAGCAAGAGTAACCAAAATAGAAATGCCCGCCCAGCGCAGTCCTTTTCTTTCAATACCAGTCAACTCCTTCGGTGTATCATCGGTCTCTTCAACTTTTCCAAGGTACTTACCCAAACGAGGCTCGACAATTTTTTCGGTAACATAAGTTCCTGCTAATGCAACAACAGGAACAGAAGCCGCCATCAGGTACCAGTTAGCGGTTGCATCAACAACATAAGTTGGATCCATTATTCTTGCGGCGGGTTGAGTAAATGCTGCGATAAGAGGATCAAGGCTGGTTAGAAATATGTTTGCACCGAATCCTCCCGATACACCGGCAAAGGCTGCGGCAAGTCCAACAAGAGGATGTCGACCCATACCATAAAAAATTGCTGCACCAAGGGGAATCAATACAACATATCCTGCATCAGCGGCTAAGCTGGAAAGCATTCCTGCAGTAACAATGCTGAAGGTTATTAAACCCTTTGGAACGCTTGCTACAAAAGCTTTCAGCGAAGCGGCAATCAAGCCAGTTCGCTCTGCCACACCGATTCCAATCATCACAACCAAAACAAGACCTAACGGCGGGAAGTCAGTAAACACTTTAACCATGCTTACAAAAATTCTTTGAATACCTTCGCCGCTCAGAAGGTTAACGGCCTTAATTTCTTCTTTGCTGCCGGGATGCACGGCGCTTACGCCAATCATTGAGAATATCCATGAGGCAATAAGAACAAAAAACACAAGGATAACGAATAAAGTTACCGGCTGGGGCAGTTTATTACCAGCCCGCTCAACCTTGTCGAGCATCCTTTGAAATAAACTCTTCTTTACAATTTCCGTCATAGTTTTCCTTTCAAAGTGTTAGAGTATAAGTTGTTTATATATAAAAATAAGTTGAAATAATATTTTCAGATCATTAGAAAGAATCCGGACAGTTAACCGTTACCCATAATTTCTATAAAAAACAGAAAACCTTCAGGCGGATTTTTTAAAAATAAAACGCACCTAAAATATAGAATGCTTACAATAGCATAACAAGTTTTTTTATTGTTTAATAATAAGTTTTTTGCAGATCATAAAATGCCAGAACAAGACAGCTTTTCAGGTTAAAGTCATTATAAATATATTCGGTTATGTTTTTTTATCATCAATGAGATTTCTTTTCTGATCGCAAGGAGACAAAATGAAGTTTATGTATTTAATAGTTCTTGTTGTTATACTTAACTGCGGATGCGGACAAAACAATAAAAAAATAATAAAGTAGTTAAAGATCCTGATCCAGAAGTTGTAGCGATGCTATTTTGGATTTTGGCATCAATCCACTTTCAATTATCAACTCTAACCAAAAAGCTGATTCATCAGCTTCTTCTTCAACGATACTAATTTTATAAATGAAATCAGATTTAGATTTTGCCCTGCAAGCGGCTCTGTAATTTGCGCCAACTGAAGTTCCGGCTCTAAGAAGTTGATTCCCAATAACTCTACCTGCTGGATTATTGGGAAGTGCATTGACAAGTTTAATTATCCGAAGTGCAATTTCCTTTGTTCGCTTTTTTAATTCATCACGATTCATTTTTTAACTTCCAGATTGTTAATAAATTTCCATCCAAAATCGGAAATCCGCAATCCGAAATCAGAAGACTTGTTTTCGCATCCCAATATGGCATATTGTAAAATCATATTTAACATGGGTCAACTTCACCTGCTTAAAAAGAAGCGATGGTCACCTAATTATCCATTGAATTAGTTTAGAAAATGAATTACACTTCAGTAGAATTATTGTGGATTTTAGAAAAAGTAATTATAAATTTTTCTCGTAAGATAAATACTATATAGTTAGAGAAATTTACTTATGAATTTTCAATTTCAATCTTACCTTTATGTTTGCAGTGTAAGCATCCTACTAATACTTCCTGAATGTGGCGAAGAAAATAATTATCCAGACAATGGCTGTACTGAAATTGGATGTTCGGATGGTTTCGCATTAATTATTCAACCCGCTGACTCACTATTTCAGGAAGGAATTTATGATGTGAGTTTATTTAATGACGGTATGGGGACTAGTTCTTGTTTTTTCAGAGTAAGTAATGATCCAACGGAATGTGCTTCGGGTCATTGTGTAATTGAAGAAAACTGTAATGCAGTTTATATGGTAGGATACCAATATCCAGATAGAGTAGGTATTTCGTATCCTATTATTACGGGACCTATCTCTGTTACTATCAAGAGAGATAATGTGACAATACTTACGACCAATTTTAATCCGGAATATGAGTTTATTCAACCGAATGGTCCGGGATGTCCACCAATCTGTCAAGTTGGTGTGAAAATAGTTTCTGTAGAATAGTGCACTTCCTCGTTACAACTCTTTATGATTAAAAACTTAATTACTAAAAAATTAAAACTTTAACTTTCTCATCCCTAAGTGGCAAATTGCAAAATCATATTTAACGGGATCATTTGGATCAAACTTTTTTAGGTTATCTGTTATCTCTTCAGCCATTTTCCAGCTTACGATTTTTCTTTTCGTGAGCTTGAGCTGCTTACAAATTCTGGCGATGTGAGTATCTACAGGAATTATAAGTTTTGATGTTGGAATTTCCTTCCACAAACCAAAATCGAGTTCGTCTTGCCTTACCATCCAGCGAAGAAACAGGTTCATTCGCTTGCAGGCACTTCCCTTTTCAGGTAACGGAAACATAAACTTCAGCCCCCGGTTCAAAGTACCAAATTCTTTTTGTGCTTTTTGAAGAAAATAATTTGAAAAATTTGAGATTGCATTTTTAGTGTTGTTGTCAGTTTCATTATATCCTGATAAAAATAATTTCTTAAGAGAACCATAATCATCGTATGCAAAATTCAACAATTGAAATAAATGGAGAATATCTTTAGTCGAATAAAACCTATGAACGAAATTAGTTGGTAAATTCTTATTTGCCGAAATATTGCTAATGAACTCATAAGGTTGATTTTTTGCAATCAGTAGAAATGTATTGAGAGTGTTTATAATTTGCTTAACATTACCATAAGCAAAAATAGAAGCTACAAATGCCATAACTTCAATGTCTTTTTCGTCTTGAAAAAGATGAGGAAATTGAAGTGGGTCGGGCTCAAGCTTTGATTTGTTAAAAGCTTTATAGTGGTATTCGAGTTTTTGTTTTAACTTCATTATTGTTTAGTTAATTTAATACTATTAAAAATTTAATAAGTAAAGTAAAATGAAATATTTATTAATCACACTGGCTATTTTAATTATTAATCTAATCTTAAATATTTCAATTGCATTCCAACCTGATATTGAGATTCAATGGTCAAGAATTCTGGACAAAGAAAAACACGTATTAATTAAAAAACTAAAAGTAAAAAAAGAAATTATTATCAGACAAAATTATTTCGAATCTGATTCTACAAAAAAATCTATATGGCTAAGCGTTAATGAATATGATAAGGATGGAAATCAACTAAACTATAAAGTATATTCAGATAGTCTTATGATTGAACCACGTTTCGAAGAACATTATGTAACAGATGAAAATGGAAATATTATAAAAGCATACAGAAAGGGCAAACTTATTGCAACACAAGAATTTGATGATGAGGGAAGAATCATAGAACTTATAAATTTTGATGGGGATAGTGAGGAACGTTGGACTTGGAAATATAAGTATGATGAAATGGGAAACGAAGTATTTAAAACCCAATATTTATATGGCGAGTTAATTGACACGCTTCTAAGTATTAAATATGAATATGAAACCATTAAGGATAAAATCCTGATAAAATCTAAAGAATGCTTACTTGATACATCCGATATTTTCTATGAAGTAAAAGAGTTTTTCATATATGATAACTTAGGAAGAGAAATTGAATATCAAGAATATAGAAGAAATAACAGTATATATTTTGTTCGAAATACAGATTATAAAACACTTTCAAGAATTCGTAATTTTTATTTTCCTGATGGATCAATAGAACAGATTGATTCTATAAAAATAAATCAATTTGGAAAGGATATTGAAAGATTCACATATCAAAATGGAATACTTATAAGAAAAAATTTTAATACTTTTAATCCACAAGGTTTAATGCTTTCTGAACTGCGATTGTCTGAAACTGGTAAGAAATTTTTCGAGCATAAGTATAATGAAATTGGACAAGAGATATACTTAAAAAGTTTCGTAAATGACACTTTAATATTTATGAGAAGCTCAGATTATTTAGAGAATGGTTTGATTATAAAATATGAGGAAATAAATTTTAATAATAGGACGACAAAGTTGGACATTTATAATTACGAATTTTATTAAAATGAAATACTTTCAATTATTCCTTATTATTTCGTTTGTTTGCATTTGTACGATTTTCCCCCAACAATTCAACCAGCTCGCAGATGCAGTAATTAAAAAAGATACTGTTAAAATAGAACAGTTGCTTCAATCAGGAGTTGATATAAATACTCAGCATCCAACTTCCGGCACAACTGTTCTAATGATTGCAAGCGGCTATTACTACTATGATGATATGGTTGAATATTTAATAGGCAAAGGTGCTGATGTAAATCTTAAAGACAGTGAAGGAAAAACTGCCTTGCTTTGGGCATCAAGCAATTCACTTGAAAATGCAAAAATATTAATTGATAACGGTGCAAAAGTAAATGAAGCTGCGAATGATGGAATGACTCCGTTTCTTCAGGCAACGCTGGGTTTTTCATCCGGTAAAGTTCCAATTGAAATATGCGAGCTATTAAGAAAAAATGGTGCGAATGTTAACGCAGAGTTAAAGAGACCAAGTGCAATGGGCTGGACAGCTTTACATTATGCTGCTGCTAACGGAGATGCTGAACTTGTAAAATATCTCATTAAAAGTGGTGCGAATGTTAACAAAGCCACAGGCGAAGGCTCTACTCCTTTATTCCTTGCAAAGCTTGGCGAGTACAATGAAGTAATAAAAATTCTTAAAAATGCTGGTGCTAAAGAATAATATTTTGCTTCATAAGAAAAATTACAATTCATATATTTGCACCTGAAATTTTCAAACAAAATCAGAGGAATAAGTGAAGAGAACAAAATTTGCAATGGTATTATTTCTGTTAGTATTTCTATCGACTGTAAAAGCACAAAGCAGCGGTGTAGGTTTAGGGTTAATTGTTGGAGAACCAACCGGAGTAAGTTTTAAATATTGGACCGGAAGTACAACAGCAATCGATGCGGCACTCGCCTGGTCATTTATTGATGGTGGTGCATTTCACATTCATGGAGATTATCTCTTTCATAATATGAGGTTGATATCAGTTCCTGAAGGTTTGCTGCCCTTCTATTATGGAATTGGAGCCAGAATAAAAACAGCAAACGACACAAAGCTTGGTGTTCGTGTTCCGCTTGGATTAGCATACTTATTCCAAAGTGCACCTGTTGATATTTTTCTTGAGATAGTTCCAATTTTGGATCTCACACCAAAGACAGATTTTGCAATCAACGCTGCATTAGGTGCAAGATACTACTTTAAATAGTTCCCATTTCAAAAGCTGATATGAAGTTTAAGCAGTACCTCAAGATGATTGATAACGATAATTTCAAGATGGAAATGAATTTAGATTTTAATGGCGAAGAGTTCAAGTCGATGGAAATTGAGTTCGTAAGACAATAAGTTTCTATGATAATGTTAAGAAAGCCAGGTAGACATCTCCTGGCTTTTTTAGTATAGTCGTGTAATGTTTAGATTTGGAATTATAAAATGAATTTTAATGTCAATGAGCAATAAAGTTCAAATAAAAATAAAATCAAGCTACGATTTTTATCCAGTAACCAACGAAAATTGGAAAGATTTCGAAAAATTATTCGGTGATAAAGGCGCTTGTGCAGGCTGTTGGTGTATGTATTGGCGAATGCGAAGAAAAGATTATGATGCACAGCGTGGTGCAGGAACAAAAAGGAAAATGAAAGCAATCGTAAATAATGGGATAGTCCCTGGAATATTAGCTTATCATATCAACGAACCTGTTGGCTGGTGCTCAGTTGCTCCACGAGAAGATTTCCCGGTGCTTGAAAATTCAAGAGTGCTGCAAAGAATTGATGATAAACCAGTGTGGTCAGTTGTTTGTTTTTATATCAATAAAGCTTATCGCAGAAAAGGATTGAGCATTGAATTGTTAAACGCTGCAAAAAAATTTGTTAAGAGTAGCAATGGGGAAATTTTAGAAGGCTATCCCGTTGAACCTAAAAAAGATAGAACTGCAGATGTTTTTGCCTGGACAGGTTTAGCATCTTCATTCAGAAAGGCTGGCTTCAAGGAAATAATTAGAAGGTCGGACACAAGACCAATTATGAGAATTAACTTATAGAAAGTATTACGGAGAAATTAATGGCTGAAAAGAAATTCGAAAAAAATCTTTTATGTATCGGTGCAGGATACGTTGGCGGACCTACAATGGCAATGATAGCTCACAAATGTCCTCAATATAAAGTAACTGTTGTTGATGTAAATCCTGAAAAGATTGCAGCATGGCAAACAGATGACTTACCCATTTACGAGCCGGGTCTTCTTGAATTAGTTAAATCCTGCAGAGGTAAAAATCTATTTTTCTCAACCGATGTAGATAAAGGAATTAAAGAATCAGAAATAATTTTTATTTCTGTTAACACACCAACAAAAACCTTCGGAGAAGGTGCCGGTAAAAGCGCCGATCTGCAATATTGGGAAAAAACCGCGAGAGATATATTGCGAGCATCAAAATCAGATAAGATAATTGTTGAAAGATCTACTCTTCCTGTGAAGACAGCAATTGCAATGGAAAGAATTTTAAGCCTTAATGACAAAGGGTTGAAGTTTGAAGTTGTATCGAATCCTGAATTCCTTGCAGAAGGCACTGCAATAAAAGATCTTGAAAAACCAGACAGAGTACTAATTGGCTCGAAAGAAACAGAGAGCGGTATCAAAGCACGCAATGAAATCGTAGAAATTTATGCTAACTGGATTCCTCGTGAACATTTGATTACAAGCAACCAGATGAGTTCCGAACTATCAAAATTAGCAGCCAATTCATTTTTAGCTCAGAGGATTTCTTCGATAAACAGTATTTCAGCACTTTGCGAAAAAGTTGATGCTGATGTTAAGGAGGTTGCTCGCGCAATTGGAAAAGATTCCAGGATTGGCGATAAGTTTCTGAATGCAAGTGTCGGTTTTGGAGGTTCTTGTTTCAAAAAAGACATCCTTAATCTTGTTTATCTGTGCGAGACTTACGGATTGTACGAAGTCGCTGAATATTGGGAAGGCATTGTTAAAATGAATGAATATCAAACTAACCGATTTGTTCAGACAATTATGAAAGCAATGTTTAATACAATAACTAATAAAAGAATTACTCTTTTTGGATTTGCATTCAAAGCAAACACAAGTGATACAAGAGAAACCGCCGCTCTGTATGTTACTCGAAAACTCATGATGGAAAAGGCACGCGTAGTAATATCAGATCCGAAAGCGTTAAAGAATGCCAGATTAGATTTAAAAGAATATGGCAGTGATATTGAGTATCAGGAAGATCCATATGGGGCAGCAAAAGGCTCACACGCTATTGCGGTTATAACTGAATGGGACTTATATAAGACTCTTGATTACGAAAAGATTTACCGTGAAATGGAAAAGCCAGCTTTTATTTTTGACGGAAGAAATATACTTGATCACGAAAAGCTTTTCAGAATAGGCTTTGAGGTTCATCCTATTGGTAAACCGCCATTAATTCACTTCAAAGAAAATTAATTGAATGGCTCACCGGGATATTATTTTCTGATGAGCCTTATCATTTCTTTAACAGCTTCTTCAATTCCAACAATAACTGCTCTTGCAATTATTGAATGACCGATACTTACTTCATCAATATCTTCAAGCTCTCTGAAAATTTTTATGTTTTGATAATTTAATCCGTGCCCGGCATTAACACCAAGACCAAGTTTTTTAGCATGCTTTGCTGCACCTCTTATTCTTTCAAGCTCGTCAAATTGTTCGTCTTCAGAAAGTGCATTTGCGAAAACACCTGTATGTATTTCGATAAAGTCAGCACCTAATTCTGCTGAGGCATCAATTTGAGGAATATCGGGTTCTGTAAAAATCGATACATCAATATCAGCACTGTGAAGTTCTTCAATGGTTGCTTTAATTAATGCAGCATTGTCAATAACATTAAGCCCGCCTTCCGTAGTTAACTCCTGTCTTTTTTCAGGGACGAGGGTTGCAAGTTCAGGACCTACATCGCAGGCAATTTTGATAATTTCAGGAACAGCAGCCATTTCAAAATCAAGCTTAGTTGTTACAAGTTCCCGGAGAAGTCTTACATCACGCTCATTAATGTGTCTTCTGTCTTCTCTAAGATGAAAAACGATTCCATCAACTCCTGCCTGCTCAGCAATTAAAGCTGCAGTTACAGGATCGGGCTGTGTTTCGCCTCTTGCGTTTCTTAATGTTGCTACGTGATCAACATTTAAAGTGAATCTCATTTTAGCTCCCTAAAAAATTATTTTTATGACATTAACTAATGAATCAATTCCAACTCCATAATCATTGGCACGATATCTTAAAGTTGAAATTAAATCTATCGAAAACATTACACTCATATGAGTAATTACACAGTAAAAAACCGAATTGGTACGATAAGCAAGTATTCCTAACGCAATTCCGCCAGCTATTGCGCCAAATGTTTCAGGCATTGGTTTTCCGTTATGCAAAATTACAAAAGGAATCATTTGTATCAGCACTGAATAGTAACCGAATTTTTCTTTTAAGCCGAAGAGCATAAAACCTCTCCAGATAAATTCCCAGCTGAGCATATATAACAGCATACCAGTTTCGTAAATAAAAAAATCTGCCCAGTTGTTTCTTGTTGAAAGCAGATGAGGATATTTTTCAGAAAATTCGGGTGTTGCCGAAAAAAACCAAATGGATGGAATCATAAAAATGAAAAATATAGTTGAAAGTATAATTCCAGTTTTAAAATCGCCTAACTGAATTCCATACTCTTTAAGGTTTTCCTTTAATAAAAATTTTATGATAAAAATTGAAATGATAAAGTAAACCACAAAATCGCCAATAAACCAATAAAGATATTCGTATAAATAAACGTCAGGATCATTTTGATAGTATGGGAATAAATTAATTCTGAAAAAATTTCTTGAAGTTATATACCAGGAGACAGTTTGAAGTATAGCTACAGATAAGAAAACAATGATTACCTTCTTATCCATTTTGCGTGCGATTTCTATTAGTTCTCTTACTTCTTTACTTATTTCGGTTAGTTTCAAGTTTCTATCCCTAAAGATTTATATAAGCGTTTAGTAAATTTAAGCTGGCAGTGTGCAATATCACAATAAATGCTGAAATTCGCAAAATTTCCAAGTTTTCACGCTTGACAATTATCTGCTTGAGCATTATTTTAGCACTCGCTTTTTTAGAGTGCTAATAAAATTAATAATCAATCAAGGAGTAAAATATGGCAAAATTAAAACTCAATCCATTGGCTGACAGGGTGGTAGTTAAACCCGCTGAGGCTGAAGAAAAAACCAAAGGAGGAATAATTCTTCCAGATACAGCAAAGGAAAAACCAGTTGAAGGAACTGTTGTAGCTGCTGGTCCTGGCAAAGTTGCTGATAATGGTGAAGTAATTAAGATGACAGTAAAAGTCGGTGATAAAGTTCTATATGGTAAGTATAGTGGAACTGAAGTAACAATTGACGGCGAAGAATATCTCATCATGCGTGAGAGCGATATCTTTGCAATTGTTCCTTAACTAATTATAAATTGATAACAAATAGAGGTAAATAAATATGGCAAAATTAATTGAATATAATACTGACGCTAGAAGCGGCTTGAAAGCTGGAGTTGATAAGCTGGCAAATGCCGTTAGGGTTACTCTTGGTCCAAAAGGGCGCAATGTAATCCTTGAAAAGAAATTCGGTGCACCAACTGTGACTAAGGATGGTGTAACTGTCGCAAAAGAAATTGAACTTGAAGATAGCGTTGAAAATATGGGCGCACAGATGGTTCGTGAAGTTGCATCCAAAACAAGTGACGTTGCTGGTGACGGAACAACCACTGCTACCGTTCTTGCACAAGCAATTTATCGAGAAGGTTTGAAGAACGTAACTGCCGGTGCAAATCCTATGGATTTAAAAAGAGGTGTTGACATTGCAGTTAGTAAAGTTATTGATTACTTAAAATCCATCAGCAAAGATGTTGAAGGAAGAAATGAAATAGCACAGGTCGGAGCAATATCAGCAAACAATGACAAATCAATTGGTGACCTGATTGCAGATGCAATGGAAAAAGTTGGTAAAGATGGCGTAATAACTGTTGAAGAAGCAAAAGGAACAGATACTTCCCTGGATGTAGTTGAAGGTATGCAATTCGATCGTGGTTATCTTTCACCTTACTTTGTAACAGATGCTGAATCAATGGAAGCTGTGCTCGAAGATCCGATGATTTTAATACACGATAAGAAAATTTCGGCAATGAAAGATCTCTTACCGATTCTTGAAAAGATTGCTCAGCAAGGAAGGTCACTACTTATTATTACTGAGGACTTAGAAGGCGAAGCATTAGCTACATTAGTTGTTAATAAAATTCGCGGCACATTAAAAGTAGCTGCTGTTAAGGCACCAGGCTTTGGTGACAGAAGAAAAGCAATGCTTGAAGATATAGCCACATTAACTAATGGAACCGTGATTTCTGAAGAGAGAGGATTCAAGTTGGAAAATGCAACTGTATCTTATTTAGGAACTGCAAAGAAAGTTGTAATCGATAAAGACAACACAACTATTGTTGAAGGTGCTGGTAAGACTGAAGATATCAAGAAGAGAATTAATGAAATTAAAGCACAGATCGATAAGACTACATCTGATTACGACAAAGAAAAACTTCAGGAAAGATTAGCTAAACTTTCCGGTGGTGTTGCTGTATTAAAGATTGGTGCTTCAACCGAAATTGAAATGAAAGAAAAGAAAGCCCGCGTAGAGGATGCACTTCACGCTACCCGCGCTGCTGTTGAAGAAGGCATCGTTGCAGGTGGCGGCGTTGCTTTAGTAAGAGCAATCAATGTTCTTGATAAAGTAGAAGGTGAAAACCTTGACCAGACTACAGGAGTAAAGATCGTTCAGAAAGCTCTGGAAGAGCCACTAAAGCAGATTGTAAACAACGCAGGGCTTGAAGGATCGGTTGTTCTGCAGAAAGTTATAGAAGGTAAAGATGACTTTGGCTTCAATGCTCAAACTGAAAAGTATGAGAACTTGATTAAAGCCGGCGTTATTGATCCGACTAAAGTTACAAGAACTGCTCTTGAAAATGCTGCTTCAGTTTCATCTCTTCTTATTACTACTGAAGCCGTTGTTTACGAAAAGAAGGAAAAAGAATCACCAATGCCTCCAATGCCTCACGGTGGTGGAATGGGTGATATGTATTAATCTCATCCTTTCAGTAAGGGAGAATAAAGGCGGGATTTTGCCCGCCTTTTTCGTTTTAAATCAAATTCTCTGGTCTAAGTTTTGTTGAATTAGTGCACTAAAAGTAATGTTCTTTAGCCATATTCACTAAATATTGATTAAATCTTAACCTAATGCTCAAATTAACTAACCTCACAAAGAAATTCGGGAATTTTACGGCGGTAAATAATATCAATCTTGAAATTAATGCAGGTGATTTTTTCGGCTTTCTCGGTCAGAATGGGGCTGGTAAAACCACTACCATCAAAATGATCACTGGCTTGTATTCACCAACTAAGGGAACAGTCCACGTAGGAGGTTTTGATATTCAGAAAAATCATATTGAGGCTAAAAAATTGATTGGATATATACCTGATCAGCCATTCCTTTATGAAAAGTTAACCGGTAGAGAGTTTCTATTTTTCTGCGGGGGACTTTATAAGATCGAAAAAAATAAGTTGAAAAAAAAGATCGATGCAACAATTGATAAACTAAAAATTGAGCAATGGGTTGATAAAAGGACTGAGGAATATTCTCAGGGTATGAAGCAAAGAGTTGCTATTGCATCAGCACTTCTGCACGATCCATTACTGCTTGTAGTTGATGAACCGATGGTCGGGCTCGATCCGCAGAGTGCTCTGATCGTCAAAAATGTTTTAAAGCAGAAAGCTGCAGAAGGTGTTGCAATATTTATGTCGACTCATAGCTTAAATGTTGCTGAAGAAGTCTGCTCGAGAATCGGAATTATAAAAGATGGTCAGATGATATTTGAAGATAAAAAGGAAGTAGTCGAAGAGATTATTGGAACTGATCATCAAAATCTTGAATCGTTATTCCTTCAGCTGACACAGTAGATGGCTCTGATTGTCCACATATTGAAATTCAAGCTGCTAACTTTTCTAAAGCCGCAGGAAAAAATCAGCGGCAAATCCTTAGTAAAGAATCTTAGTGCTTCTGCAGTATATATCCTTTTTGCTGTAGGAGTCTTCTTCTTCACAAAAAATGTTATCACATACCTTATGCACGATGTTAAAATCGGGATTTTCCTCCTGCACAGGTTTGTATTTGTTGTGCTGTTCATTTTCTTTATGACTGTAAATATTGGAAACATTGTTGTTTCTTATTCAACATTCTTTAAAACCCGTGAAGTTGCATTCCTTATAACCAGTCCAATATCATTTACAAAATTATTCCTTATAAAATTTCTGGATAATTTCTTTTATAGTTCCTCTACCCTTCTGTTGATGGTAACTGCTGCTTTAACAGGTTACACTTCATACTTTGGTTTGCCCTGGTATTTTATTCCATTCGCTGTAATATTTTTAATTATTCCGTTTATGTTTATAGCAGGAACATTGGGGGCAATTACTCTTTTAGTAATAATGAGATTTGCTGCAACTTTTGGAATAAAGAAAGTACTTCTTTCAATTGCTCTTGTATACGCAAGCGCTATAATTCTGTTTTATATTTTCAGCAGCCCTGTTCAATTGGTTACAAAGGTATTTGAATATTTTCCGAACATAAATAATTATTTTGGTTTCCTTGAAAGCCCATTTATCAAGTTGTTACCAAACCATTGGGTTGCTGATGCGTTATATTGGATTGCCACGGGTAAATATTTTGCTGCGGGCTGGTATGTATACCTCCTGGTTACTGTTTCTATCTTATTCTTCCTCTTTGCACTGATACTTGCTAAAAATTGGTTCTACAAAACCTGGCTTGTATTCTTAAATCTTTCAAGCGAACTATCAGTTAAAAAAAGAAAAATTAATAATGGAATATTTTCCTTCGAAAAGAAATCTTCATTAAAACCAATACGTGAAGCCCTGTTGAAGCGTGAACTGTTGATGTTCATAAGAGAACCAAGTCAGTGGACTCACTTTCTTGTAATGGCATTTCTGATTACAATATTCATATTGTCTTTATCTAATATTGATGCTATGATTCTAAATGCCTACAACAGCTATCTTAAAACGCTGATCTACTTAATTATATATCTGTTCAATGTATTTCTTATTGCTTCAATGTCATTAAGATTCATTTTCCCTTTAGTAAGCCTTGAAGGAGAAACAATCTGGAAGATCAGGAGTGCACCTGTTAATCATAAAAAACTGTTGCTAACAAGATTGTTCTTGTACTTCTCTGTGATCTTTATTATTGGTCAGTTGTTAAATTTTGTTTCCAACTATCAGTTCTCAATTACTCTTGCAGCAATATCACAATTGAATACAGCTTTTGTGACTATAACTTTGGTATCTTTTAATTTCGGAATGGGTGCAGCATACGCAAACTACAAGGAGAAAAACCCTATTCGGGTGGCTTCATCTCAGGGTGCTTCGCTCACATTTTTGTTTACAATCATTTACCTTGTTTTCCTGATCGTTTTACTCTTCGCACCATTGAGCAATTATTTCAGTGCATTTAACAAAACCAGCTTCGCGCCCGTATCTCAGTTATTATATACAAGTGCTATACTTGGAACAATTACATTTATTGTGGCTTACATCAATATAGCAAGGGGTGTTAAACATTTTTTAAAGGATATTTAAAAAATTCAGGGTGAGGGATTAAATCAGATAATGTCTATCTTTTCTGTCGGCACAGAAATTTTATCAATAATATTGCTTTCATTAATAATTACAGCACTAAGTTTGTTTCCGGAACATGCAGCTGTGTCAATATAAACAGTATCACTGGCTTCATCATATGTCATTTCCTGGAACCTTGTATGACCAACTACCTGAATTTTTCCAAGATTAAGAAGTTTATCTCGTGTCCAAAGTATTCCGCGTTCACTGTTAAGATCCTTTTCGATAATATTGATGAGTTTTTGTTTATCGGATAAAGGATGTTTGCCGAGTTTCCTTGAATAACTGCTTGAAATACCTGCGTGACAAATAAAGCAATCACTTAAATCCAAAATCAATGGCGCTTTAATGATAAAGTTTAAATGCTTGTTCATCTCAATAAAACGATTGCTGTAAGAATCTAACGTTGTTTCGGAGCCATTAAAAACCCACGACCTGCCAAGCATACTCGATGGATGTTTAATGAAATAGTAAAACATATAATCGTGGTTGCCTGCAACGAAGGTAATTTTATTCTTCTTTACAAACTCAACAACCTCATAGCTGTACTTTCCTCTATCAACAAGATCGCCAACACTGCAAACAGGTATGTCAGGATACTTTTTTAAGATAATTGCATACAACTTTTTAAGTGTATGATAACAGCCGTGAATATCCCCGATTACTGCAACCATAATTAGATGTGTCTCGTTTCCTTGGCGTATTTAGTTAATTCATCTCTGAATTTAGGATGAGAAATTTTGATGAGTTCCCTGGCTCTTTCCTTTAAAGTTTTCCCGAAAAGTTGAGCAACTCCATACTCAGTTACAACATAATGAACATCTCCGCGTGAAGTAACAACACCGGCACCGGGATTCAACTGCGGAACAATCCGGGACACTTCACCATCTTTTGTAATTGATGGAAGTGCTATTATGGGCTTTCCGCCTTCCGAATGAGCCGCACCTCTGATAAAATCTACCTGACCGCCAATACCGCTAAAGATTTTTGTTCCTATTGAATCAGCACAGACCTGTCCGGTAATATCAATTTCAATAGCCGAGTTTATTGCAACCATCTTTTTATTTTGGGCTATTACAAAAGGATCATTAACATATTCCTGAGGGTGGAACTCTATTACAGGATTATTATCAATAAACTTAAAGACCTTCTTTGTCCCTAAAACGAATCCAACAATTATTTTCCCCGGATGAATTGTTTTTTCCTCGCCATTTATTATTCCTTCTTCAACCAGACTGACAATTCCATCTGAGAACATTTCAGTATGAATACCAAGATTTCTTCTATCACGTAAATACTTCATTACAGAATCAGGAATCGCACCAATACCCATTTGCAATGTGGAGCCATTTTCAATTAATTCTGCAACGTTCTTTCCGATTTCATCGTAGATTTTCATCATCTCCTCGGTTGTATTCGGGTCAACCTGTGGTAGTTCAGCTATTGCTTCTGCGTGTTCAACAATATGATGAATTTTATTTATATGAATGAAGCTGTCACCAAGGCTTCGCGGCATTTCAGTATTGATTTGAGCTATTATGATTTTTGCTTTATCTGCGGCAGTTTTTATTGTTCCGACATCTACTCCATAACTGCAGAAACCGTGTTCATCAGGCGGTGATACATTAAGTAAAACAACATCCACAGGTATTATATTTCTCTTAAAGAGAAGCGGAACTTCGGAAAGAAAGATTGGGATGAACTCTGCTCTTCCTTCGTGAAGAGCCTTACGTACATTAGCACCAACAAAAAATGCTTTATGCTTAAAGTGCTTTTCCATTCCCGGATTAACGTAAGGAAGTTCACCAACAATTAGTATATGATAGATAGTTACATTCTCAAGCTCGTCTTTTCTTCGTACCATTGCACGAACCAGTTCAAGAGGGACAGCACATCCTGGCTGAATAACTACATTATCACCAGATTTGATTCTCTTGACAGCCTCATCAGCAGTCGTAAGTTTTTTACTGTAAATATTATATAGATTCGCAGGTAACTTTTTTTGTCTTATCTCTTCCACAGTCAGCATAAAATATGTTTTTCTTTTTACTAAGTTTTAACAGTTTGATTTATCCAGTCTTTTCAGTTTGTTGAAAAGACATGGAGCTTTTTATAATTCACCTTGAAGGATTCAGCTATTGATTCATTAGTACAGGTTCCATTATGAGTGCAAACTCCGTTAGCCAAACCTTCATCACCGAGCAGTGCCGGAGTTAAACCATTATCTGCAATATCGTGAACATAATCAAGAACAGAATTGTTCAACCCGTAACTTGCTGTTCTTGCAACTAATGAAGGCATATTCGGCACACAATAGTGAATTACATTGTGTAATGTATAAACGGGGTCAGAGATAGTTGTAATCTTACTTGTTTCAACGCAGCCACCCTGATCAATTGAAACATCAACTATAACTGCGCCTTTTTTCATTTCTTTAACCATTGCTTCTGTTACAAGATGAGGTGCCTTTTCACCTTTTATCAAAACAGCACCAATCAAAACATCGGCAAATTTCACGCCGCGTGAAATAGTGTATGGGTTAGCCATTACAGTAGTTACGCCTCTGTGAAACTCGGTTTCTATCTGTCTCAAGCGTGATAAATCTTTATCTATTACGATAACCTGGGCACCTCTGCCAAGAGCAGCCCTTGCAGCAGAAACGCCTACTACGCCAGCACCTAAAATAACTACCGCAGCAGGAGCAACGCCTGTAATTCCGCCAAGTAAAATTCCTCTTCCGCTCTTTGTAAAACTTTCAAGGTAACGTTCGGCAACCTGTATCGAGAGTGGACCCGCAATTTCACTCATAGCGTGGAGTATGGGTAATCGCGAATTTTCCTCAATCATCTCAAAACCAATCGCTGTAATTTTTTTATTTAGCAATGCTTCGAGAATATTTTTTTTACCCATTGTAAGAAGCTGAAAGGAAAAAAGTATCTGGTTGTCAACCAACAACTCAGATTCTTCTTCAGTAACAGGTGCAACTTTCAGAACCATTTCTGCTCTTCCAAATGCTTCTTCCCTGCTATAAACTATTGTAGCACCGACTTCACGATATTCCTGGTCAGTAAAATGACTGGCATCACCAGCTCCGCTTTGAATATAAACGGTATGACCAGTTCTTATAAGTGAATCAACTCCTGCGGGCGTAAGGGGAATTCTTTTTTCTTCCCAGCGCGTTTCGGTTGGTATTCCAATTCTCATTTGTTTATCTTTTTTTTATTTCAAAACTACCCAATAGCAAAAATAGATGCAACCAGAATCGTTTAGTTTAATCAATAAACTGGCGTAATTGCTGGCTTTCCCTTTAAAATATTTATCACATTTCGCACCGCTAATTCAGCCATTGCGCTTCTGGCTTCCAATGTCGCACTTCCCAGATGAGGAAGTATTAATACATTATCAAATTTCAACAATTCAGGATTTAAATCTGGCTCATTTTCAAATACATCAAGTCCAATTGACATTAATTTGTTCTGCCTCAAAACTCCTATTAATGCTTTCTCATCAATAATTTCACCGCGAGTTGTATTAATAAGAATTGAATTCTTTTTCAGTTGATTCAATTTTTCTCTATCCATGAAATGATAAGTCTCAGCATTCAGAGGTAAATGAACCGAAAGTATATCAGAATTTTGCAGAAGATATTTTAACGAAACTTTCTTCGCACCAATTTCTTTTTCGATTAGCTGATTCTTTTTCTTATCAAGATAAATAATATTAGTTCCGAAAGCTTCAGCTCTCTTTGCAACAGCACTTCCGATTCTTCCTGCACCAAGTATTCCAAAGGTTTTTCCTTTTAGCTCCATCCCGAGAAGAAGATTTGGCTTCCAGCCTTTAAACTTGCCTTGCCTGACTAGTTTTTCTCCTTCAATTAATCTTCTTGCACAGGCAAGTACAAGTGCCATCGTTAAATCGGCAGTCGATTCTGTAAGAACATCGGGTGTATTTGTTACAATGATTTTCTTCTTCTTTGCATAATCAACATCAATATTGTTATAGCCAACAGCATAATTAGCAATTATCCTGCAGCTGGGCATTTGATCGATTACTTCTTTATCAATTTTTTCTGTAAGAAGAGAAACCAGTGCTTCACAGTTTTTAATTTTTTGTAGAAGTAATTTCCCGGGGATTGGCTGATCTTTTCTATAATAATCGAAAGGTATTTTCTTTTGCTTTAACAGTTCAAAAGCTTTTCCAGGAAGTTTTCTTGTGATGAAGACTTTCATTTCTCTAAAATCCTGTTACCTTCAACTAAAAAGTAATTTAACGATGAATAAAGCACCAAGAATTCCAGCGCTATCAGCAATCAAACCCACAGGAAGTGCGTGCCTTGTATTTTTAATATTTACCGCTCCAAAGTACAATGCTAATACGTAGAAGGTAGTTTCTGTACTTCCATAAAAGGTTGAAACTAAAATCCCGATAAATGAATCAGGACCATAGACAGCAAGATTTTCGGACATAATGCCAAGCGAACCGCTGCCTGAAAGCGGGCGCATCAATGCCATTGGTAATGCTTCGGCAGGCAATCCGATTAAGTTTGTTAACGGCTGCAGAAATAAAATCAGCCAATCCATTCCACCTCCTGCTCTAAAAATTCCGATAGCAATCAACATTGCTACGAGATATGGAATAATTTTTACAGCGATGTTAAAACCTTCTTTTGCGCCTTCGACAAAGCTTTCGTACACCTTTACTTTTTTTATCGCACCATATCCAACAAAGACAATAATCAATAATGGAATTGCCAGGTTTGAAACTACCTTGATAAAATCCTTAAATCCTTCAGCGGAGATAAAAGAAAATACATTTCCTACTTGTTTAGCAAATCCCGTAATAAATAATAAAAATATCACAACGGCGGTCAGGAAAAACAATCCAAAGAATTTTAAATTCTTTTTGAACCATTCAATAAAACTCCAGGACTGAAGATAAAATTTTTCAATAATCTTTGCTGCTGTTACTCCAGCAATAGTTGCACAAAGAGCTCCAAAAATTGTTGTGCCGATAATTATTGCTGGATTAGAACTGCCTGATGCTGCCCGAACTGCGATTGCTGTTGCAGGAATCAATGTAAGTCCCGCAGTGTTAATTGCCAGAAAAGTAACCATCGAGTTTGTAGCAGTGCCTTTATTCGGATTTATTTTTTCCATCTCTTCCATTGCTTTCAATCCGAAAGGAGTTGCGGCATTGCCTAAGCCCAGCATATTAGCTGAGATATTCATTATCATCGAGCTCATTGCAGGATGCTCAGAAGGTATTTCAGGAAATAATTTTTTAGTTAATGGCTTCAATGATCTGGCAATGATTTTAATCAGACCAGCTTCCTCTGCAATTTTCATTATTCCCAGCCATAAAGCCATAATACCAATCAAGCCGAGAGCGATGGATACAGCAGTTCCAGCATAACTGATTACAGCGGCAGTAACATCTTTCATTTTATTGAAGCTTACTTCGTCAAATATAATCTCAGCCTTATAAGAGTTTTCAGTGAGCAGTTCTTTGATTATAAAATGACCGGTAAGCTGATTTTTCTGGTCAGATGAAGCAGCCATTTCCTTCCATATCGAAGGTGAGCTTTCATTGATATTTAACGAAATGAAATAAACATCTGTATCTCGTTTGAAATTAATTTCAGCATCAACAGAAAAATCAGATTGTATTGATTCATCATAAAATTTGTTAAACGAATCTGCCTGGATTGCTAATCGGATTGATTGAATACCATCTTTAAGTGAATCGTTTTCTTCGGAAAGATAAATTGCGGTTTCAAAAGGAGTGTTGTTGCGATATTTATCTGTACTGGTATTAATTATATCTGTAGTCAGCGCAGCACCAACGCCAAGTAAGATTAAAGCTAACCAGATATAGTTCAGCAAAATTTTTCCTTTAATAAATTATCGGTTAAGAGAAATTGGTATGCTTAAATAATATTTTTTTGTATCAGAAACCGATTTCGTCAAAGGCAAGAAGTTCTTCTGAGTCAACAATCATAAGTTTGCCTTTGGTTGGGCTCTCTTTTTCTGATAAAATAAGCTTACCAGAATATTTTTCAATAAAACTTTGAGCTATTTCTCTGATGGTTTTTTTCTCTTCCGCTTCACGAATAACACCAGTTACCACAATAGAAAAAAGTCTGTATAACGGATCTTTTTTTTCCTGCAGTTCCTTCGTCACATTTTTTTCTTTTACGATTGTAAATTTTGCCGGAGAATCAAGTTTTATTGTGCGAAGCAGCTCCTCATTATCCACATAAAAGAAAATATTTTTATTCTGATAAACAAAGTTAACAGCAAACTGGGCAAAGCTCTCCTTTTGTAATGTTATTGCAACAACGCCAGCCTGCGCTGAGCTTAGTTCATTCTCAACAAGTGAGAGGTCTCTGATAACTTTTACTTCTTTATTCATTTTAATTTAACAAACTATTTTAGTCTGATTAATTTCTTTCCTGCAAACTCATAATACACTGAGAATTTTTATCCGAAAAAATACAACTCCTGCAGGCATGCAAATTTACTGAATAGTTACTACTTCTAATTGAACTAATCATATCATTTAGAATTTGCTCAACGTTTTTATCCACAGATGCGCTGTAATTAAATGTAAAGGGATTCTCAGGAAATTTGATAAAGATTATTCTGCCCTCAATATCGCACTTTTTCTTAAAAAGTCTGGAAATAATATAAGCATAAAAATTAAGCTGGGGTAAGTAGGTTTCGGCTTTAGAGACAATCTCTTTTTTGTCAATAAAATCTGTCTTATAATCAATAATTACAAGCTTTTTCTCAGCAATTAACAGTCTGTCAATTATTCCAAACAGGTAATAATCTTCTTTTTTAAGATAAACCTCGAATTCACTTTTAGAGCTTTCAAACGAGTTGATAAATCTGAACGACTCCGATTCATAAAAGGATGAAAGCTCATTTATTATTTCACTTCTTAATTGTTCAGGAACTTCGCCATTAAAATATTCAGCTAAATTTTCTTTAATAAAATGCAGTGAGGCTTCCCTGCCAATATTTTTTCTGAGTATGTAATGAATTAACTGTCCTTTATATTTTGAAAACTCATAGATTCGTGATTCATCATCAAGCAAATAGGAGTTTAACTCATTTCTATTGTAATCCTCCTGAGTAACAAGATTAGAAAATTTTTGTGTATGATGCGAAAGATGAATTAAATCACCAAGTTTGTAATTATAGAGAAGATTATACTTTAAAGCACAGGTAGAAAATGCCGAAAACCTTGTTGCTGATATAATTTCGTTATTAGAGTGATCTTCAATTTTTTGAAGAGATATTTTCCTGCCAATAAGATTGACTCTTTCAGTCTCAGTTGGTTTTTCTATTAGCTCTAGTTTGCGAAGAATCGGTATTTCCAGTTTTACTGGTTTGGTAACGTTGCTGTAAACTTCATTTTTCTTTTTAAGAAAAGTAAGCGGTCCATTTAATAATAATTTGTCACCGCTGAGTTCCTGATTCAAACCTTCTGCTATCAATGCGCTGAAAGAATTATTTTTAGAAGTTTTGTCATCATCAGTTTGAGAAATGAATAAAAAATCTTTTGCTCTTGTTAATGCAACGTAGAATAATCTTTTTAATTCAGCTAAATCTTTTTTTGATTCAATAAGATTATAAAGCCCGACAATCGGAGCCGATTGATATTCACTAAAATAATTTTCATTTATCGGGATTTTTGTCAGCAATCCGAATTCTTTATCAATAGAAAACGATCTTGACTTGACTTTATTCACCTGCGTTGTGTCATTGCATTTATATAAAAACACTGCGGGGAATTCCAATCCTTTCGATTGATGAATTGTTAAAATATTAACACCAACGCTGCCTGCTTCAATTATACCCTGGGCTTCGTCCTTAGTGCTTGAAATCGCATCGTCGAGAAAAGAAACATAATCATAAAGAGTATTGAACTCATTGCTGAAGAATTCATTCGTAACAGAAATAAGTTTATTAAGATTTGAAATTTCCTGATGTCCATCGATCCGCGATGAAATAGCAGCGATGAAATTTGATTCGCTAAGAATTTTTCTTAGAAGAGTAGGAACGTTAACTCTATGTGCTAAATTTTTATATTCGTTCAGTGTCTCATTTACCCTGCCCCAATCTTCAGTACTTAACTTCGCAGCAAGCATCATCTTATCCCAATAAGAATCTCCGTCAAACAGCGCTAACTCCATTAATTTAACATCCGAAACCAGGAAGAAAGGTGATCTAAGAATTCCAATGAGTGCAGCATCATTTTTATCATTCAGCAGAAAAGCGAAATAATTATAAATATCACTTATGCTCTGTTTTTGATAGAAACCCGTTCCACCGACTATATTGAACGGAATTCCATACTTAATGAATGTTTTTTGCAGATCAGAAAAAGCAACCCTTTTACGGACAAGCACAGCAATGTCACTCCACTTTTTTATTCGTTCGCTTTGCTCTTCCTTCAGTTGAATTATTCTTTTTACTACCAATTCTGCTTCAGTTTCTTCTTCGCCGTCAGCTAACAGGAACTCTATGTGCCCTCCAAAATCATCAGAGCGTGCACAAACCAAATCAGATGCAGCGACTTCATTGAATAATTCATGAGGTTCTCTGAAAAGATTTTTAAAAAGTGAGTTAACGAAAAAGCAAATTGATGGTGCCATTCGAAAGCTGTCTGGAAGCGATAACAGAGAATCACTTCCGTGAATTTGCTGAATATCTGTTTTAGTTTTTGAGAAGACCTGAAGTTCGGCATCGCGAAAACGATAAATGCTTTGTTTCTCATCTCCGACTATAAAAAGATTGCCTCTTTTCAGGTCATCAACAAGCGGTAGAAAAATTTCGTATTGAATTTCATTTGTATCCTGGTACTCATCAACAAGAAGATAGTCGAACTTTTCTGACAATGATTTTCTTACTAATTCATTTTTTATTAATGATTTTGTTTTAAGAAGAATATCCTCAAAATCCAGAACACCTGACTCAGATTTTCTATTCTCAAATACAATTAGCACATCCTGAAAGACACAAATTAATGCAAGACTGTATTTTGTGAGCTCGGCTTGTATCTCTTTACTGTTTGAAGGCAGATCAATTTCATTGAGGTCATTAAAAAGTCTTTCAGCAGCATTGATTGAGTTGATCACTTCATCTCTTGCAGGTGAAGTTAAATAACCTCTGTCTCTAATCTTACCTTCTTTGGTTAAAACATTAGCACCAATCTCTTTGAATTTCCTTAATACCTTTAGTATGTCATCTTTGATATTAATAGAATTCAGAACCGCTTCAACTTCAATTGCTAATTCATTCTTTGGTTTATTCTGAATTACATTTCTGTTTATTTGTTTCAGATGAGTTAACGTTTCAGCTAAAGTATGACCGAATAAAACTTTGATTCTGGATATGAATAAATCTGATTGAAACGTGGCAACTTCATCTTCGCTACGAGAATAATATTTATCAATAAGATTTAAAACATTTTTTTGTTTCTTGATTAACTCAGTGAGTTCCCCTTTCAGTTTTTCCTTAGAACCTAAAAGCCTTATTAAAAGTTTTACATTGGATACTTTGTCAGCATTCTGCAGTAACTCTCTCAGAGTTGACTCAATTGATAAATCAATTAGTTCAGAAGTTTTCTGTTCGTTAATTGGAGTAAAATTAGCATCCACAGAAGCTTCGACTGGAAACTCTCTCAACAAATCAATACAAAACGAGTGAATGGTTGATATCTTAGCCGAGACAAGCTGCTTTCTTACTTTTTCGATTCGCTGTTTAGTTTCAGCAATAAGAGAAGTGTGCAGCAGTTTATTTATTTCATCAGAAATTCTTTTGTATAGTTCCCCTGCAGCTTTTTCAGTGAAAGTAATTGCAGCGATTTTACCTAACGGAGTTGATGTGTTCAGAATAATTTCAAGAAAGCGCTGAGCCAGTACAAATGTTTTTCCCGAACCAGCATTTGCAGTCAGCGAGATTGATCGGTCAATATTTAATGCTTTGCTCTGATGGGGCGTGAGAATATTCATTTCAAATTTCCTGATTCACACTTTTTGCTGGAATTCTGATTCTGAATAACGTCCCTTGTGAGTCAGAAGAAACAAGTCTTATTTCACCGCCGGTATTTTCGAGGAATCTTTTTATTAGCTTCAAACCCAGACCTAGTCCTTTGTCTTTGGTTGTAAAGTTTGCCTCAAAAATTCTGCTTTGATTTTCAGGAGCTATTCCTTTTCCACTATCCGAAACATCAATAACAACGAATTTATCTTCCAAAAACAATTTAACAACTATCCCGTTAGCTTTTGCCTGAATTGAATTTCGTATAAGATTTATCAACATTCGCCGCATCTGCGAATTATCAGATTCAACAATAACTTTATCAGCATCCGTAGTGAATTTTATTTTAGCTTCCTCTTCTCCAAAGAGATGAACTGTATCTTTTATAACAGGAATGAGATCAAATTCCTCAAGTTTCAGGCTTGGCATTTTTGCAAATGAAGAAAATTCTGAAGCAATGAGACTTAGATTTTCAATCTGGTTGAGTATTGCCTGGGAAAGCTTTTTTAGTATTTCATCAAATTCAGATTTTTTGTCATTGTAAGCTGCCACAAGCTGCTGAACAGACAGCTTCATTGGAGTTAAAGGATTTTTAATTTCGTGTGCAACCTGTTTAGCCATTTCTTTCCATGCATTCTCTCTTTCAAGTTCAGCAATGTCATTCTGATTTTTCTGCAGTTCATTTGTCATTGCATTAAAGCCATCGAGTAATTCTTTTAATTCACCTTTTTCTTTGTTTTCAAGTTGAACGCTTAGATCTCCCTGAGCCACAGCATTTGTTGCACGTGTAAGCTGCCTTATTGGTGATGAAATCTGATTTGCAAAAAGAGTGCTTAAAAGAGTAATGATAATAACGGCAAACGAATAAATTCCAAACAAGAAAACATCAGCATCAACAGGCGAGTAAAACAATTCTATTTTGTTAAAAGCATCATTAACTCCAAGTATCAAAGACGTGCTGCCAAAATCAATCTTCCGATAATATGCGTCGTAGATATAATTATTTATAGATTCTTTTGTAAGTGCTTCACTGTAGCTAAGGTAATTTAGATTATAGTGCACTTCGGATTTAAGTTTACCAGGAATAAGACGATTATCAAAAAATTCTTTCCTTGAGCTGTAAAGCCTGTCAGAGTTCTCATAAATTGTAAAAGCAATTTTTAATTCCTTGCCAGCGTTTTCAAAAGCGGTAAAGAAGTCTCTGTCTGGATGTTTTTGCCTCTGAGCTCTGATATGATTTTCCAGATATTCTGATTGTTTACTTAACTCATTCAAAATTGCAGTGCTGGTTCTTTCCCGAACAACTTCTCTGTTATAAACTGCGAGGGCAACAATAGGAATGATTGAGACAAGCAAAAATGCGGCAAGAAGTCTTGTCCTGAATGTGTACCTTAATTTTATTACTCTAAAGAGTAAAAGAACTCCTACAAGGATCAAAATGAATATAGAATGAACTATAAATATTTTAAAAAAGTTATAAAGGCTCCAGGTTATTTCCTTTTCTTTAATTGCAACAACTGTAGTTCTATCAACACCATCATAGTTGGTTTTAAGAATATAGGTTATATAATCTTCACCATAGAAGGAAATGTTAGCCCAGCTATCTCCATCAGGAGAAAGTTCAACTTTAAATATTTGCTCTCTTTGTTCCTTTGAAGGGAAAATATTTCCTTTAAATCTCAGAAGTTTACTATCGGAGTATTCAAATATTCTTACAGAATTCAAATTAACAACTGAACCGAGCGCAGCTTTATTCGATTCCAGAAAATCAGGAAACTCTGAAGCACCAAGATTTTCAATGCTGAATTTTGCTGCAACTGCTATGTAACCAGCAATGACATTATTGTTTTCAACAGGAACAACTCCGGCAAAGCTTACTCCTGATTGTGAAGAAGTTTCAATCTCACTAATTGAAATATTTTTGTCACCTCTTCTTCCCCACAACTTTGTGTAATCAATCGCTTCATCAAAACCAACGGAAAAGCGACCAAGCAATTTGAAATTCCTGTCAAATAGTAAAAGTACGGAACTAAGTGATTCTCTCTGAAGTGAACTTTTACTCCAGGCTATGAATACCTCGGAATCATAGTTTGCATTTAATTTAGATAGAGAATTAACTAATCTTTCACTTTGTAAAGAATTTCGAAGAGTCTCTTCAACCAGATAAGAAATTAAATCTTTATTTGTTCGGTTAACTTCGTACGCTATTACTTTTAACGATCTTCTTTCAAGCTCGAGGTTGAAATAATTAAGCATTGAAATCACAATTACCGAAGCAATCAACGATGAATAGATAATTTTGACGGAAAGGTGTTTCTGCTTGAATGTAATTAGCGCTATGATGATAAAAATGAGTGATATAAACGCAAAGTGCATTAAAGGAGTAACAAGCGGTTCTGCCTGCCACTGAAAAAAAATGAAGCAGCCAGCCTGAATAATTATAAAGAATATGACAAAGCGAATAGCAGGCTTATCTGCATTTAATAGTCTAAGGTACTTTCCAATAAGTAAAAGAAAACCAGTTAAAACTGAAACAGAAGCCAAACCGAGAAGCAGAATGTTTAAATTCATTATCAGCGCCGGCAGGCTTGGTATCAAATCGGGCTCTTTGAAATAACGAATAGTTGAATCAAATACTACACTTTTTATGGAAGCAGATAATCCCCGAATAGTAAAAAAAGTAACGATAGCCAAAAGAGGAGTAATAATGATTTTTAGCAGAACAAATCGATTTGAACTTTTCGGCTTAAAATATTCAACCGTGTATTGAAAAAATTTAAGACCGATGATCAACAGAAATACACTGGTAACAAAAAACTCGATTGGCGATTTAACTAATCCCCAGGCAAAGACAGATGAGAAGTTCGATGAATCAACAAGTGGCCCATCAATAAATCTGGCTGGAAAAGCCGCCCAGAACAGAACAAATCTTATCAGGGTCAGATACACAATCAGTGAAAATAATCTTAGTGTTCTCCACTTAATGGTTCGGAAATCAGATTTGATTCCAAGCGTTAAGAAAATCAGTCCAATTACTAAAAGTAAAACCTGAATTCGTGTAGCTGTTTCCTGAATTTCAGTTATCTCAAAATTCAACGATGGTTTGAAGAAGCTTGCCAGCCCAATTTTACTTTTTTCTGAGTTCAACAAAATAACTGAATGTATTCTGCCGTCTTTTGAAGGTTGAGTATATGGGTCATAGTAAACAGTAAATAATGTATTAAACCTGGCTGATAGTTCATCTGAGAGACTAATCTGCTTGTAATATTTGTTTTGAAGAGAGTAATGTTTCTCAATTGGTTTGCTAACGAGAAGATAGAAGCGATCTCCATGGAGTATCACGGTATCGATCAGTGTCATATAGGTAACCAATGGAGAGTTAAAGAAATGCACATCGTTAATTGGATAGACAAATGGAAATATTTCTTCTTGTTTAATCGCTATCTGATAACTCCAGGCAATAATTTTTCCGTTTGGGGCAACTACTCCGATAGAATAATCATCGTAGCTTTCCTGGTTAACGATAGAAATTAAATTTCCATATTCATAATCAGTGTTGACAAATGTCTGGTGCAGTTCATCTTTAATTTGGTTTTTTACAGAAATCAGATTTGATTCTTTTTCGGAAATTAAGCTGCTGATGCCAGAATCAATTTCCAGGATTCTATTCGATAATTCTGAATCCCAATTATCTTTTTTTCTTTCGACGATATTAGGTGAAATAAGACCTACGACAAAGATCAAAGCCAAAATAAAAAAGACGATAGAGAAATATTTTCTATCGCCTTTGAAGTATGACAATATTTTTTTAACCATCAATTAATTGAAATTTGCGTGATATACCATTTGCTGCCTGATTTACTGAGAGTTACATACAAATGCGCTGCTTCTCTCTTTCCTTTTTTTTCAAAATAGTAATCTCCTTTACCATACGAGACTGAACCTTCGGTTTTTATATCCTCCATCTTAAACGAGACAACTTTAAATGTGTTGAAGAAATCTTCAAGAATATAGTATGCCTGGTTTGAGGAATAATATCCATTTACACCATTGATAAGACTTATGTAAGGCTGTGAAGAAAAATATTTTGATAGCTTTTTCACATCATTATTAATTATGCCTTCTTCTATATCTTTAAAGATCAAAGTCTGAGTTTTTACTTTGCTGCCATCGGATAGGTTTTGCTGAAATTTAACTTCCTGTGAATAAATCGAAACAGAAGAAATGGATAAAATGATTGCTATGTAGAAAAATAAAGTCTTCATTTGCCACAAATTTAATTAAATCCTGATCATTAATCTATAAAAGGAGATGGGGCATACGCCCCATCAACAAGTTATCTTTGAGTATCTCTTTGAAGCGGATTTCTGTTGCCACCGACAGATGGCTTCAGTTGTTTTTCACCTTCAACAAGCTGGTATGCCCAGTCAAAAACCACTCTGTCATTAGTAATATTAGAAATACGGATCTTTGCATAGTGATTATTCCACGTCCAGAATACATACGTATGACCTACCTTTGCTATTTCATCCTTAGTTGTTGACCAGCCTGATGTTGGCGCAAATGGAATATCATAAATATCATTTGTAGGTCCCATATCCTGAATATCAGTATCATCCCAAACATTCAGGTAAAATGTTCCTTGATAATTTTCGAAGAAGAAATCTGCATCAAGACTATTATAAGCCACGACTGAATATAGAGCGAACGAATAACCTGAGTTATTTGGGAATCGTCTGTAATCAAAAATTGCCTGGTTAAATCCTTCCGGTCTTGCTGTAGCGTAAATTACATCTTTGCTTAAGTCGCTTTCATTGCCATTATAATCATAAGCAGCAACTGCATAATAGTATTTTACTCCATTTACAGCTTCATCATCGATATAGAAGTTATACGGTGTAGAGCCAATCAAAAAATATTTGCCATTGTATGAATAGCTGTAGTATACATTATACCCAGCAAGATCGGCTTCTCTGTTTTCAAACCAGGTGAGATCTATTTGGTTATCACCAACATAAACTTTTATTCCGGTTGGTGGAACCGGAGGAGTGGTATCGATTACATATACAGGTTCATTTACATCGCAACCGGTGAGAGTTGTTAAGATTATTATTGCTGCAAATAGTTTTATTAAGTTTTTCATTTTATCACCTCGATTAATTTCCATAGAAGATAGCCAAAAGAGGTGCCAATGAAATAAGCTTGAAAACAGCTTAATCAAATAAAAAACTGACTTTTTTCGTATAAAATATTAGACAGGCATCTAGATAAAACTAATCACCGGACAGGTCAATCCACTGATCATCAAAGAACATTTTCTTTTTATTGATGACCGCTATGGATTTACCGGTGAGAAGTCGTTTATCAAATGGTGAGTTTTTAGATTTACTCTTGAATTTGGATATATCCACCGTCCAGATATAATTCGGATCAAGTATCGTAAAGTTTGCCAGAGCACCAACTTCAAATTTTGGAATTGGCAGGTTAAGAATTTTACGCGGGTTGATAGATAATTTTTTAATCAATTCTTCAATGCTCAGTTTATTTTTATGCAGCAATTCTGAAAAAGATAGTCCAACTGTGGTTTCAAATCCAACTATTCCATTTGGAGCAAACTGAAACTCAGATTCTTTTTCTTCAAGGGAATGTGGTGCATGGTCAGAAGCGATACAATCTATAGTTCCATCTTTTAATCCTTTGACGATTGCATCAATATCTTCTTTAGTTCTTAATGGCGGATTCATTTTCATATTTGTGTCATAAGTTTTAACAGCATCATCGGTAAATGTAAAATGATGTGGTGTAACTTCAGCTGTTACTTTAATTCCTTTTTTCTTGGCTTCACGAACAAGGTTAATTGAGTTCTTCGTACTGATATGCGCAATGTGAACTTTACCGCCAGTGTATTCAGCCATCAGGATATCACGGCTGACGATAATATCTTCAGCAACAGAAGGTAAACCAGGTAATCCAAGCAAAGTTGAGTTGAAACCTTCATTCATTGCTCCTTCAGCAAGAGATTCATCCTCACAGTGCTCAATTACAGGAGTATTATACATACTTGAATATTCTAAGGCTCTTCTCAAAACTGATGAAGTTTTAATAGCAACTCCATCATCTGAAAATGCAACGGCACCAGCATCAACCAATTCAGCCATAGGAGAAATTATTTCACCTTTTCGACCGACACTGGCAGCGGCAACAGGATAAACATCGACCAGAAGATTAACAGCCTGTTCTTTAATAAACTTAACCACTTCGGCTGAATCTATTGCAGGTTCAGTGTTTGGCATACAGGCAACCCCGGTAAAACCTCCTACAGCAGCACTATGACATCCTGTAACAACAGTTTCTTCATCTTCTCTACCAGGTTCTCTTAAATGAACGTGCATATCGAACAAGCCAGGTACAAGTATTTTTCCAGTGAAATCAAATTCTTTTGCATTTTCAATTTCGCTTCTATCTAAGTCACCTACCTTTGAAATTATACCATTAACGAGTAAAACTGATATACTCTTGAGGTTAATTTTTTCTTCAGGATGAATTACATCAACATTTTTTAATAAAACTTTCATAATCGTCATTTAGTTTAGTGTTCCGAGTAAATATAAAACTGCCATCCGAATGGCAACACCATTTGTTACCTGGTAAAGAATAATCTGGTTCGAACCATCCGCAACTTCCGAAGATAGCTCAACACCTCTGTTAATTGGTCCGGGATGAAGTATAAGAATATCTTTACCATTTTTATCCAATCGTTCCTGAGTGATGCCAAAGTATTTTGAGTATTCTCTGATTGATGGAAAATATTCACGAGCTTTTCTCTCAAGTTGAATACGTAATACGTTTAGCACATCATTTTCCTGTATCGCTTCATCAATATTGTAAATTACATCAACACCAAGATTTTGAATATCCCTAGGAATCATAGTTGAAGGACCACAAACAGAAACTTTCGCACCCATTGTTTTCAAACCAAATATGTTTGATAGAGCCACACGACTGTGAGCAATATCTCCAACAATACAAACTTTTAATCCTTCTAATCTTCCTAATTTCTGTCTGATTGAATACATATCGAGCAACGCTTGAGTTGGGTGTTCGTGCGTTCCATCCCCGGCGTTAATTACATTTGAATGGCAAATCTTGGTGAGATATAGCGGCGTTCCTGCTGCAGAATGCCTAACAACAACCATATCGATTTTCATTGCTTCAATATTTTTTACTGTATCCTTGAAAGTCTCACCTTTGCTCACACTGCTGCCTGAGATTGAAAAATTAATTGCATCGGCAGATAATCTCTTCTCCGCCAACTCGAATGAAATACGTGTTCTTGTAGAACTCTCATAGAAGAGATTAACAATTGTTTTCCCCTGGAGTGTAGGAACTTTTTTAATGGGTCTCTCAAGTATTTCTCTGAAGGTATGGGCTGTATCCAGGATTGTTTGAATGTCTTCTTTGGGAACTCCCTGTAAGCCAAGTAAGTGTCTGCTTGATAATGCCATCTTTACTCATCCTTCCTTTCAACTTCAACCAGGTAAATAGCATCTTCCTCATCAACTTCTGTCATTCTAACTTTTATTTCCTCATTTTGTGAAGTAGGAATATTTTTGCCAACATAATCAGCACGTATTGGAAGTTCGCGGTGTCCTCTGTCTACAAGTATACAAAGTTGAATTGAAGCTGGACGACCTAAATCCATTATTGCATTCATTGCCGAACGAACAGTTCTTCCAGTATAGAGTACATCATCAACAAGGATTATATGCTTTTCATTTATATCGAATGTGATATCTGATACTGAAACTTCCGGCTGTTTGATTCTCGTGCGGAAATCATCTCTGTAAAGAGTTACATCCAGAACTCCAATTGGTAATTCAGCACCATCTATAGACTTGAGTTTATATTGAATTCGTTTGGCAAGAAATTCTCCCCGTGTTCGCATTCCCATCAAAACAAGATCTTTGGAGCCTTTGTTCTTTTCTAGTATTTCGTGAGTGATTCGGGTAAGTATTCTATCGAGACCTTCTTTGTCTGCGACCTTTGATTTAATTTTCATACAAAAAAACCTCCTGAGATTTTTCTCCTGGAGGTACTATTATTTTTTAGTTTCATTTCCTTTTCCACCTCTCCGGATAGAATTAAAGGTTAGTAAATAATTATTTTCAATTCTAACTTACAAAAAAAACGATGTATAAAAAACAAGTCGAAGTTCTAAAAAGCAAGATTTTCAAAAAAGAAAAGGGATCATATTTCAGATCCCTTCTCAAAGACTTCGGATATTTATCTATCCAAATTACTTAACGTGAAATTCTACTCTTCTGTTGTAGAATCTGCTTTCAGTATCAGACTCTTTGAATAACAGTTCTCTCTTACCCTTACCAGTAGTTGTTAATCTACCGGCATCAACACCTTTAGCTATGAGATATTTCTTCACGGCATTAGCTCTCTTCATTGAAAGATCATCATTATACTTATCAGAACCAATCTGATCAGTATGACCCTGTACCTCAACACTAACATCAGGATGAGAAAGAAGGATTGCTGCTGCATTGTCAAGAATTGGATAGGATTCTGGTCTCAAGGTTGCTTTGTTAAAGTCGAAGTTAACACCAACGAGAACCCATTTATCTTCCATTTTAGCAGGACCCATACATTTCTTAACTATTTCGCAGATTCTGTCATAATCAACTTCTGTCGGAACTGTTTGATATCTTCTAACAATATCCTCAACTCTATTATAGTCAACTTCAGCTATACCTGTATAAAGCTGACAATACTTTGAAGGTTCACCTTTGCTGAAGTAATAGAGAAGACCGAGGTCTGCATGTATCCAGCTGTCGTTAGAATTACCACCGAAGAAGCTGCCACCAAAGAATCCATCTTGACTTCCATCTCTGGTATCTCTGCCATCTATTTTGCTGTTACCCATGGTATGATATGTACCTTCACCGCGTATTCTCCAATTTTCACCTATTCTTATTTCAATACCAGCACCAAGATTAAATTGTGCCCCGGTGTTGGATTCTTCATCTAACTCACTCACAACAAATCCACCCTGTCCGTCAGCCCATCTGGCGTTTTCTGGTTTATTGTAATTAACTCCTATACCGGTTACAAGAAACAATGACCAAGGTTCACAGGGATTGAAGTAGTAAATAAGATCAAGATCGCCGGTGATCATATTGTTTGTTACAAACTCACCATTATTAGCAGCATAATTCTCATAATATTGAGCTGCAACGTGGTTATATGAGCCTTTTATTCTCGAGGCAACATGCTCTGACCAGTTTCTTTGGATCAGGATATGACCTCCATAAAATTCGCTCGTATTTAAAGCTGCACCATTTATACCGACATACATCGGATAGGTAAAACCGAATCCAAATGCCCAAGCATCTGTAGCAACAGATCTGTCCTGCGCAAAGGAATTACTCATCAGGAGTAAAACACAGGAAATTGTAAGAACACTGAATAATTTTTTCATAAGGGTACCCTCATATGATTGTGATAGATGTGTTTATTATATTCATTTTATATTTAGTCTCAAGTAAATAACTATATTTTAATGTTTGCTAAAATATTACAATAGTTATATAAAAACAATAAATTTTAGCAAAATCTATTTAATTCCTAAGCAATATACCTGCAAATATCTTTCCAAAACTATAATGTTTATTTAGTGAAATTAAGCTAATTATGTTATTTTTTCGAAGTAAAAATTTCTAAAGTGTAAAAAACTTATTCGGGGTGTAGCGCAGCCCGGTTAGCGCGCTTCGTTCGGGACGAAGAGGTCGGGGGTTCGAATCCCCCCACCCCGACAATAAGCTTGGTCATGTGCAATTAAATTAAAATCCCACTCCCGCACCAAAGCTGATGAATGGCTCCCCTGATTCATATGGTGAATTCTCATCATTGATTACATCAAATAGTACTTCAGCGAAAAGCCAAACATTTGGTCCAATGTTTTGACTATAGCCACCACCTAAAAGTAAATAAGGAACCCAATACCGCTCAGTATTGTAAGTGTTATTTACTGTATTAAATGAACTTATGTTTTCAAAACTCCAATATGCAAATTCAGCGTGTGCATATAATTGCGGGATTATCCGATAGCGGCTAAATATACTGGCTCCGTAATTACTCGTGTTTAGCGCTGGAAAGGGTTCATATCTGTCATCACTTATGTATGCATATCCAATTTTTGCACCGAGAGATAATTTAGGAGTTACTTTGTACCCGACAAGTGGATAAACTCCCAGATAAAAATAATCGTTCCAGAAGCTGAAACCGATATTTCCACCATAATACCATTTGCTTTCTGCTGCTGGCGGTTGAGTTGTTTGAGTTGAACTAGTTGTGCTTTTAGTTAGAGTATTTTCTTCAGCATAAATTGAAGCTAATAAAAATCCTGTTAGCAAAAGAACGAATAGTAAGTACTTCATTTTGGCTCCTTAATTAAGTTGATAAAATCAGTGAGTAAAATTTAAAATATCCTCTTTAATAAACAATAACTTGTGCAAGATATAAGCAGATTTTTCGCTTTATGTTTTTAGTTTTCATTGTTAAAAGATTAATTTTGGATATTGTTTAAGTTTAAAAATCTTTTACTCACTTCCGATATGGAGTTAATTAATGGCTATCAACTTTAAAAATCGCAGCTTCCTGAAATTACTTGATTTCAACACCAAAGAAATTCGTTACCTGCTTGATCTTTCAAAAAAATTAAAGGACGATAAAAGGAAAGGAAAGGAAAAGAAAAAACTAAAAGGGAAAAACATTGCACTCATTTTTGAAAAAACTTCAACACGTACACGCTGTGCATTCGAAGTTGCTGCTTTCGATCAGGGGGCGACTGTAACTTACCTTGGACCGAGTGGTTCTCAGATCGGCCATAAGGAATCTATGAAAGATACTGCGCGAGTTCTTGGAAGAATGTATGATGGAATTGAATATCGCGGGTTTGGTCAAAAAATAGTCGAAGAACTTGCAGAGTTTGCTGGAGTTCCTGTTTGGAATGGATTAACGGATGAATTTCATCCGACACAGGTTCTTGCCGATTTACTAACAATGGAAGAACATTCAAAAAAGAGGCTGAATAAAATTTCATACTGTTATCTTGGTGATGCAAGAAATAATATGGGAAACTCACTTATGGTTGGCGGCACAAAAATGGGAATGGATGTAAGACTTTGTGCACCAAAAGAAAACTGGCCTGAAGAAGAACTTGTGAAAAAATGTAAGTCCATCGCAAAAGAAACCGGTGCAAAGATAACACTGACAGAAAAAGTTGAAGAAGGAGTTAAAGGAGTTGATTTTCTTTATACAGATGTTTGGCTTTCGCTCGGAGAACCAGCAGAAAAATGGGAAGAGAGAATCAAGCTTATGAAACCATACCAGGTCAATATGAATGTCATTAAGCTAACCGGAAATCCAAAAGTAAAATTCCTCCACTGTCTGCCGGCGTTTCATAATCGGGAGACAAAAGTTGGAGAAGAAATTTTTAAGAAATACGGTTTAGATGGAATGGAAGTAACTGAAGATGTTTTCGAATCAAAACACTCTATCGTTTTTGATCAGTCAGAAAACAGATTGCACACAATTAAAGCAGTGATGGTTGCAACGCTCGGTAAATAATTTTTCGTACGAGGCTTTATGCTGGATTTTCCGAAAAAATCTTTAATCCAACTATACCAATCACGATAAGGAATATAAAAAATATTCTTATAAACTCTTTTGATTCACCAAACAGAATTATCCCAAGGATTGCCGTACCAACGGCTCCGATGCCTGTCCATATTGCATAAGCCGTTCCAATTGGAATTGTTTTTACTGCTGATGATAAAAAGTAAAAGCTTAAAATCATCGTTGCGATTGTAATTGCACTTGGCCAGAGTTTCGTAAACCCTTCAGTGTATTTAAGTCCGACTGCCCAGCCAATTTCAAAAAGTCCGGCAATGAAAAGATATATCCAGGCCATAAGTATAGTTTACTCAGTTATTGTTTTTTTTTAGGAATTAAATATCGATTATTCTTTCTCATTAAATTATTTATGCTTCAACCTGTTCGCTGGCTAATTGTTTTGAGAAAGAATAGAAATCAACTGCGTGAGTAAGTAAATCAACATAAGTTTTAATCCCAACAAACAGAATTATGATTGCTAAATCGATTTTCACTGCAAAGATAGCCCCGAGCATACTAATAAATCCTCCGAAAATAATAGTCATATGCATCGGTATTATTCTGAAATATGGTGCAAACATGACAGCACCAAGGTTTGGGATTTCTTCCGGCGGATTGCGGGTAGATTGTACATATTCAATCAGATAGCTGATAAAGAAAATCAATGAAGTGAATAACAGGTAATCAGCCTGAGAACCTGATGAGCTTGTTCTGGTAATTCCGGAAAATCCTCCGAGGAACATCGCATAAACAAAATGAAAGAATCCGTAGTGAAGTAAAAAGAAAATTGCAATTGGAATTTTTGCAGCCTTAGTAGCTGGTAACTCTCCGCCAGCACCTCGCTTGAATCCGGTTGTTGAGAATTCCTTGAGCGAAAGAATTTTTATGAAGTTAAATATGCCAATGATTACACTTTGTATCCAGTAAATCCACAGAACTTCGACTGCACTCAGATTGTCCACAATTGCAAAGAAGATTACAATCACATTTGAAAAGATGAGCATCAAGATAGAAGGCTTTTTAAAGTCTACTTTCTTCCACGCTTCCGAAAATTTTATCTTTTGCCTTTTAGCCATTCAGAATATTTTTTTTAATTGATGATTAATATATAGAATTGGTAAGATTATCTGTGATGTATGCTGAATTTATTTCAGCATCTTCAGTCAAATATGTAAGTCTGACTCCGGAACAAGTCTGGAATGACAATGCTATCAAATTCGGCTTAACCTGCATAAGCCACTTTCAGTTTTTTATGATCAAGAGCTTTGGCGAGAGCGAAATCTTCCTCTGTGATTTTTTCTTCATCGCCATAGTAATTGTGCTCAACGCTGTCTTTCATCAGACTTGATTGAAGAGCTTCAGAGGAAAGAACCTGCAAATCATCAACAACAAGATTTGTGTGATCGTTAAGATCAACTTTGCCGGTAACGAGATACGGACCCAGTGACAAAGTAAGTTCCGCAACACGGTAATGAACTTTAGGAAAGATGACGGCTTCAAAAGTTCCGCTGAGGTCTTCGAGCGAAAGGAATTTCATTATCTCACCACTTTTTGTTTTTATTCTTTTGGAAGTCATATACCAGCCGACCATCTTCACTCGTCGTCCTTTGTTTCGCTGCATATCTTTTGCGGGAATAATTCCTTTTTGGTCAATCCACTCCTTGAAGAAATGAAGTGGATGCCTTGTTATCATATAGCCGAAAGCTTCGTATTCTTCTTTACAGATTCCGGCAAGAGTGTAGTTCAAATCGGTTTTGACCTCTTCCTCGAGAGCAAAAGTCTCGCTCAGGAAAAGATCGTTGTAGCTCTCTTCAATTATTTTTCTTCGATGGATGTAAATATCGAGCAAACGAAGTAAAGTCGGACGTGTCTGCCGGAAGCATCCCATTGCACCGCATTTAATCAGCAAAGCTGTTTCTTCGTAAGCAAGTTTTGTACGGACAAGAAAATCTGCCAGCGAAACATATTTGCCGTTGTGTTTTCTTTCCTCAACGATTTTTTCAATTGCACTGTACGAAAGATTTTTTATCGCCTTCAAACCAACACGGATTGCTCTTCCTCTTCCAACATATTCTTTTTCACTTTCATTAACTGAAGGAAGTTCAATCTTCAAACCCAATCGTTTTGATTCTTCAATGTAAACTGCAGGTGAATAAAATCCTCCGCCGTTGTTAAGAACGCTTGCCATAAACTCAGCAGGATAGTGAGCTTTGAGAAATGCAACCTGGTAAGAAAGCAATGCAAACGATGCGCTGTGTGCTTTGCAGAAAGAGTAACCCGCAAACGATTCAATCTGCCGCCAGAGTTCTTTGCTCTGGTAATCGGTTAGTCCTTTTTCTTCGCAGGAAACAAAAAACTTATCAACTATCCTCTGCATTGCTTTGTGCGAACGCATCTTTCCGCTCATTGCTCTGCGAAGAAGATCAGCATCTTCAAGACTCAATCCTGCAATGTGATGAGCAACCTTGATTACATCTTCCTGGTAGATCATCACTCCGTAAGTTTCGCCGAGATAGATTTCCATTTCCGGCACAAGATATTTTCTTCGTGAAGGATCTTTGTGCCGTGAGATGAACTCCTGCATCATTCCGCTTTCCGCAACTCCGGGACGAATAACAGAACTTGCCGCAGTGAGCATCTCAAAAGTTTCAACATCAAGTCTGCGCAAAAGCGAACGCATTCCCGGCGATTCAATATAAAAGCAGCCGATAGTTTTCCCCGAACGAATTAATTCTTTTGCTGCAGGATCGTTGAAGAGCATTTCAAAATCGAAAATATCGAAATCAATATTGCCGGTGTGTTTAGGTATCGGCGGATATAGTGTGCGTATCTTCGCCTGTCCACGCCATTCCGGCGGAATTTGGTAAATTAGTAAATCTTCTGTTTTTAAGCTGTTTTCAAACATAATATAGTGAACATTTGCACACTAAAATATAATATTTTAAAATTTAAATGCAAGAGGAAATTTAATTTCGAATTGCGGATTGTGGATTTCGAATATTTATGAGCGACTCATTAATCAGCACTCTTTTGATCCATCAAATTTTATTTTGAAACAGTGTCCAATAACAAAAGGATTATTTGAGTTGAGATTTCAACCACTTTTACTCTGGTCTGAGAGTTGCAATATTAGTTAAGCACAACTTCTTTTGAGAATAGAATTGTGATCATACAACGACGAGTGGCTGTCTGGTAGGAAACCGGGCAGCCATTTTTTATTTCACATCTGACAACTGTTTATATACTTTTTTTGCACCGAGTGTTGCGTTTCGATTTTAAATTACTTTAGTTTCGGTAGGAGTTAACAAATTGTAAGGTGAAACTATGCAAACGGATGATGTTCTAAACTGGGTTTGTCAGTATTGCGGCGAGGAAAACCAGGTATGGGTTGATCTTACAGTTCTGGAAGATCAGGACTTCATTGAAGACTGCGAAGTTTGCTGCAGACCAAACAGGATATTGATCAAGCACAATAAAGAGGATGAAGAGTATATCTTCGTTGAGTCACGAATTACAGATGAATAATTTTATCAACTAAGAAATCAGTAGTCGAAAGAATTCGATTAAAAGATTAATAGAAATTATTCACTCAATTCTATAACCATCTCTCAATTTTATTACAGTAATATCTTCTTCTGCTCTTCTTTTTACTATTCCGAATGTAAGAGCGATGTTAAGAGCAACCGAAAATAACAGCAGGATTACTAACAGCATCATATAACCCTCCAAGGTTGACATTTACTAATAATTAACTATTTGCAACCACCTCATCCCAAAAATATGAAATTCCTTAATTCAATACTAATCCATAATCATTCTCAAAAAAGAAGAACTTTCATCATCGTCATCATTTGACTTCTTATTTGATTCTTTCTGCTCCATTTTTTCTTTAGCCCAGCTATAACGTGATGCCTTTTCAGAAAGTGAGGTTTCCTGTTCTTCTTCCTCGGGTTCTTCTGTCTGCACAGGTGAGTTTTTCATTCTGATTATAGTTGGAACATCAAGATCTTCCTTGTCAACGTTAGTAGTATCCAGGAAATTGAAGCCGCCTCTGAAGCTCAGTTGCTCGCCTGACTTTTTAGTCTGTGATTTGAAGTTGCTCTGAGCGAAACTTTTTCTCACACTGTCAAAGCCGGTTGCAATTACAGTGTACGAAACATAATCATTCATTTCTTCTTTTCTAACGCAACCGAATATCACATTGGCTTCTTCACCGGCTGCTTCAAAAATAACGTTGTTGCCTTCATTAATTTCCTGAAGTGTAAGATTGCTCGAGCCGGAAATGTTTAACAGTACACTCTTGGCTCCTCTGATATTCACACCTTCTAATAAGGGACTGGAGATTGCCTTTTGAGCAGCTTCAATTGCCCTGTTCTCACCGCTTGCAATTCCACATCCCATTAAAGCTTCTCCACTCTGGTTCATTACCGCTCGAACATCGGCAAAGTCAACATTTATCAATCCTTCAACAGTTATAATGTCTGCAATACCTCTCGTTGCTTCGTAAAGCACTTCGTTAGGTTTATCGAATGCAGCAAACGCATTGATGTTGCCATCGAGAATACTGAGTATTCTTTCATTGGGAATGACAATTAAGCTGTCAACGTGCTTTCTTAATTCTTTAATCCCCTCTTCAGCATTAATCATACGCGTCTTACCTTCCCATCTGAATGGTTTGGTAACAATGCCCACAACCAACGCTCCTATACTTTGGGCAACTGAAGCAATTATTGGTGCACCGCCGGTTCCAGTACCACCGCCCATTCCTGCAGTAATGAATACCATATCACTGCCAGCTAGGACAGATGCAATTTTATCCCTGTCTTCTTCAACAGCTTTTCTGCCAATGTTGGGATCGGCGCCCGCACCAAGCCCGCGGGTAATGTTATTACCAACCTGGATTTTGTGATGAGACTTGCTGCTTTCCAATACCTGTGCATCCGTATTAACAGCAACATACTCAACACCATTTAAACCTCTGGCAATCATACTTCCCAGAGCATTGCAACCTCCGCCGCCGACACCAATTACTTTTAATACGGCAGACATTGGTCTTTCGCGATCGAGAGTGGCGAACTTTATCATGGACCCTCCTGTATTGTATTTTTTATAATTCATCAAAAAATTCCTGTACTCTTTTTACTAATAGTTTAATTGTATTCTTAGTTTCTTTTTTCTTTTTGACTAATTGATAGTCACTCGATTTGCCTCCGGGTATTCCCCGAATCAATCCTGCAACAGTTGCAAATTCAGGACTCTCAATTTCGTTAGCCAATCCTTCACCCAATTCCTGCGGAACTCCAATGCGTGCAGGTAAACCAAAAACTTCTTCAGCAAGCTCAGGACAACCGCGCAGAAGTGAACCGCCGCCTGTAAGAACTATTCCTGCTTTTACTTTATTCTTGTATCCAGCACTTCGTATTTCATTATCGATTAAGGTGAACAACTCTCTCATTCTCAGGCTGATTATTTGAGTTAACAGACTGATCGGAATCTTTGTATTGCCTCTTGCACCGACTCCTTTAATCAAAATATCTTCATCTTTTATAATTGCGGTTTCAATTGCATAGCCGTATTCTTTTTTCAACTTCTCGGCTTCTTCAGTAACTACGCCCAGTGATTCTCTGATATCATTTGTCACCTGGTTGCCTGCTATCCCGATTACCTTTGTATGTTTAATTGCCTTCTTATGGTAGATGGCTATATCTGTAGTGCCTCCCCCGATATCAAGCAGGACCACACCGAGATCTTTTTCACTTTCTTCGAGAACGGATGTACTTGATGCAATCGGCTGAAGAATGTAATCTTTAACTTTCAATCCGGCGCGCTCAACAGATTTTTTTATATTCTGCATCGCCGGAATTGATGCAAGAACAACGTGATTACTGGCTTCCAGTCTTGAACCTGACATACCGATAGGATTCTCTATTCCGGGTTGATGATCAACAGAAAATTCCTCGGGGATTATGTGAAGTATTTGCCTGTCAGAAGGAATCCGGATTGTTCGAACATCTTCTTCAAGCCTTTCAAGATCTTTTTTGGTAATTTCTTTTTCGTCGCTGCTGATAGTAACATAGTTTCTATGTCTGATGCTTGTAATGTGTTCACCTGCAACGCCAACATTAACCGAAGTAATTGTCAATCCCGCCCGATTTGAAGCAATTGACATTGCTTCTTTAATTGCTTCAGCGGTCTTCCCGATGTTTGCTACCAATCCTTTATGTAAGCCTTCAGAAGGTGCAATACCGAAACCGAGCACATTGAATGTTTGCTTGCCTTCTTCTCTTTCTGCTATTACAGCACAAACTTTTGTTGTACCTAAATCAATTCCGGCAATAATTTCTTTTTTCATCCGCTCACCAATTCTGATTTTCTTTTACCGATAAACGCTTTGTTTTTATAACGAAGGTCTAAATACTCAGTTCTTGAATTAATATTTTCGTCGCTCAATAATTGCTGCCAGATATCTCTCATTACTAAAGCTTTCTTAACTTCATCATTCCTGCCAAACAAAACAGGAAATGTGAATCCTGTAAAAGTCAGAATAACATCACCACTTTTTCTTAAGTTAATCTCTGCCAGATTTTTTATCATATTTGTATCACACATACTTATTGCGTCAATTATCCTGAAAACGGATCGCATTTCATTTTCATTAAAAGATTTTTTATTGACTGCATTCATATTGGATATGACAGGCAAATCTTTAATTGCAGAGGGAGGGAAAAGCGGAAGCGTTTCTAAATCACTGGTAATTAGTTGCAATTCATTCTTTTGAAGCAGGACGGCTTTTATCTCTTTCTCTTGAACCTCAACCAGGATTTTGTTCACACCATCGAATTCAACTTCCGCTTTTCTCAGGTAGGGATGTTTTTCAATTCTTGTTTTTACTTCGAGTAAAGTTAAACCTTCATATTTTGTTGTATCGCTTAATCCGCTGTAGCGTAAATATTCTTCTGCGGGAAGAAGCTTGTTATCTATTATTTCAATTTGATTATAATCCTCTTTATGGCTTGCCTTTGAACCCGTGATCATCAGATAACTAAATCCAATAATCAACACAATGAAAACCAACAGACCAAAAAATTTACTTCTGCGTTCGCTCATTTTTTCTCCTCCTTCAGAAGCTGCACAAATTTTTCTCCGTACTTCCAGATATCGCCAGCCCCCATTGTAATTATAATGTCATTCTTCTTTTTCAATTCCATCAACTTTGCAGGAATGTCATTTTTATCTGGTACGTAAATAACATTTTTATGACCGTACTTCTTCGTAATATTTGCTATCAGCTCACCGGTTACACCTTCAATTGGCTTTTCTCTTGCAGGATAGATATCAGTGCAAATAAAAACATCCGAATTCAAAAATGATCTTCCAAAATCCTGGTAGAAGTCTTTTGTTCTTGAATAGAGATGCGGCTGAAAAACCACTACAAGTCTTCTATCCCACGCTGCTCTTATTCCTGCAAGAGTAGCTGAAGATTCAGTCGGATGATGAGCGTAATCGTCAAGCACAAGAACTTCATTGTTGTATTTTGTTTCAAACCTTCTGTAGACGCCCTTGAATTTTTCTAAAGCTTTTTTAATTACGCTGAAATCAATTCCCAGCTCTGTACCGATTGTAACTGCCACCAGCGAGTTCTTAACATAATGCTCGCCCGGGATGTTGAGCTTAACACTTCCAAGCTCTTTTCCTTTGTAAATAACATTGTACTGGCTGCTAAAACCTTCAAACTCAATATCAACGGCTCGCACATCCGCCTGTGCTGTTGTTCCATATGTAAATACGGTTTTATTTATTGATGGAATAATATCCTGCAAAGCAGGTTCATCAAGACAGATCACTACAAATCCGTAAAACGGTACTTTGTTCGCAAACTCAATGAATGCAGTTTTAATATCATCAAGATCTTTATAAGTATCCAGATGTTCTCTTTCAAGTGTCGTGATAGCAGCAATAGTCGGAGTTAGCTTAAGGAATGTTCTGTCAAACTCATCAGCTTCAACAACAATGAATTCACCATTGCCAAGACGCGCATTAGTTCCACCGAGTCCGCTTAACTTTCCACCAACAATAATTGTGGGATCAATTCCACCTTCTGTCAAAGTCAAACCAACCATTGATGTTGTTGTAGTTTTTCCGTGAGTTCCGGCAATTCCAATCCCGTATTGCATGCGCATAGTTTCAGCAAGCATTTCAGCTCGTTTGATAATCGGAATGTTTCTATCCGCAGCTGCTCTTACTTCGGGATTATCAGGAACCACTGCTGAAGAGTAAACAAGCACGTCAACATCTTTAACATTTTCGGCAGAATGACCTTCGTAGATTTTTGCACCGAGCTCTTCCAGTCTTTTTGTAACTTCAGTTAAATGAAGGTCAGAGCCGGATACTTCAAATCCCTGATTAATAAGAATTTCAGCGATGCCGCTCATTCCGATACCGCCTATTCCAACAAAATGAATTTTCTTTATGCTCTTAAACACTGCTCTTTTCTATTTTTGATTTCAACTCTTCAATTCTTAACAAAAGCTCATCCTGATTTTCAAAGTCAGAGAATCTTATCAACACAGGTGTTACTTTGGAATTAACTTTTATTCTCACTGTTCTGAATGCAGGTGAGTTGCTTGTTCTAACCTGCCTTGAGAATTTTATTTTTTTAATCTGATCGATTTTATATTCTTTAGATCCGAAGCGGTCAGCGAATACAATTCCTTCATCCGATATTTCTATATACATATTTCTGATAAGATTATAGATTAAAGCAGCAACTGACACAATCAAAATTATTCCGAGAAAATAAAGAATCGGATCACGTGTAATTAGTGTAAATGAATCCTCAACAAATTCACCCCTGATAACTCCATAAAGTATAAATACTATGAAGTAGATTATGGTTGACTTGTAATAGAAAGACAGATTGTATTTAAATATTCTTCTTTTTTGTTCACCATTATTCATACAGCCTCCGCAAATTTTATTGCGTTCTGAGCTATCACTTTTGCTGCATCAGGTTTTGCCATCTTTGATGCATTCGATTTTAAATCAGATAGTTTTTTTTCTGAACTGATCGTATCCATTACTGCGTTAACTAAATCATTTTTCAAATTTCTATCTTCTATCAGAATAGCTGAATTATTATCGGACAAAGACTTTGCATTATGATACTGATGATTCTCAGCTACATTAGGCGATGGAACAAGTATCGCCGGAATACCGAGATTCAAAACTTCTGCTATCGTAGTTGCACCAGCCCTTGCTAACAGCAAATCACAAGCTGAGTAAGCTGCGTTCATATCTTCAATAAAATCATAAACTTTTATGGTCTTACCATTCATCGATTTAAACTGGTCGAAATAATTTTTCCCTGTCTGCCAGATTACCTGAATGTTTTTTTCTTCCAATATTTTTATGCTTGCTGACATAGCTTCATTTATTGTTTTTGCTCCAAGACTTCCACCAAGAACAAGTAAAGTTTTTTTTTCACCGGACAAATCAAATTTCTTTAGTGCTTCTTCCCTGTTCATTAGTCCAAGATTTTTCCTGACAGGATTTCCTGTAATGAGATGAATCTTTTCTTTCCTCAAATACTTTTTTGATTCTTCAAAGCTCAAGTGAACTTCTTTTGCATATCTTTCCAGCAATCGGGTAGTAACACCAGGATAGCTGTTTTGCTCAAGAAGGATTATTTTAGCACCCATCACTGATGCAGCCCATATTGCAGGACCAGATACGTAACCTCCCGACCCAATCGCAACCTGAGGTCTGAACGACATATTTATTACTAACGATTGAAAAGCGGAAACAACCAGCTTCAACGGAAACAATATATTTTCAAAATTTAATTTCCTTGAAAATCCTCTGATCCAGATTGACTTAAACTTAAAGCCAAGCTTGGGAACTACTCTTCCTTCAATTCTGTCTTTCGTACCAATAAATAAAATATCCGACTCTGGTTTCATTTCTCTTATCAGCTCAGCAACTGCAACAGCAGGGAAAAGATGTCCGCCTGTTCCTCCGCCAGCAAATAAAAACCTGTATTTGTTTTGAGCGGATGTCATCTTTTCTTACTCTCAATTGGACTCTCATCAGGAACATACACAACACCATTCTGACGCAAGTGATTTGTAAAAGCAATGTTGATTAATATTCCAATACTTATGCAAAGAAATATCAGTGATGTTCCTCCATAACTGATAAACGGAAGCGGCAATCCTGTTGTGGGAAGAAGACCTGTTGTAACTGCAATATTTACAAAAGCATAAAACACAATTGAAATAGTAATTCCAAAGGCAAGCAGCTGACCAAAATGATCTCTGGTTTTTTTTGCAACCAGAATTCCGCAAACAAATAAAACAATGTAAGCAAGCATAACTGCTATGGATCCAATTAATCCGAACTCCTCACCAAGAATTGCAAAAATGAAATCGCCATAAGCTTCCGGTAGAAAAAGATTGCTTTGCATACTATTTCCAATTCCAACTCCGAATATCCCGCCGCTGCCAAGACTATAAAGCGCCTGCTTAACCTGAAAGTTCATATCACCGCCGCCGGAGAGTGAGTTGACATAAGAGAAAATTCTTGAGCGCGAGTGAGTGTATATCATTGCAGCAGCTCCAATCACTAAACCGCTGATTAACAAAGAGAAGAGAATATGTCTTAGCTTTGCACCACCCGCATAAATGATTGTAAGCGAAATCAGAATGAGCATTATTCCACTGCTGATATTTGGCTGAAGCATTATCAATGCGGAAATCAACACGATCCAGATAAATAAGTAAATAAATCCATGCCTGAAGTTGTCAATTATATTTGTTTTAGCCTCAAGAAGCACAGCAAGATGAATTATTAAAACCAGCTTTGCAATATCTGCAGGCTGAATCGAAATAATTCCGAGATCAAGCCATCTGCCTGCGCCTTTTATTTCGGGAGCGAAAAAGAGAGTAACTACAAGCAATATTGTAGTAAGGATTATCAGCGGCTTGCTTAAGCGTCTGTAAAACTCATACGGAATAAATGCAAATAGAATTATTGCCGCAACACCCAGAAAAACTTTAAAGAGATGCGAATTAAATAAATAGAAAACGCTGTCGAACTTGAAAACACTGTAAGCACTGCTCGCACTTAAAACCATAGTTAAGCCAAGCAGCATCAGTGCGAAAGTGTCGAAAAATATTGTTAGTCCTAATTTTTTCATTATAATTTATTCACAGCTTCTTTAAAAACTTTACCCCGGTGCTCATAGTTATTGAACATATCAAAACTTGCACAAGCAGGTGAAAGCAGAACAACATCGCCTTTTACTGCTTCCCTGCTTGAACTCTTAACTGCATCTTCCAAAGATTTTTCAATTTCAACTTTTACGTCATTGTGAAAGAAGTTAAAAACTACCTCCGCCGATGATCCTATCGCATATATCTTTTTTACTTTTTGAAGCACGAGATCTTTTATCTGGTTGTAGTCATTTCCTTTATCCTGTCCGCCCAGTATCAGCAGGATGGGTTCATCAAAACTTTTCAGTGCATACCATACGGAATCAACATTTGTAGCTTTTGAATCATTGATAAATTTCACGCCGTCAATCTGCCGAACAAGTTCGAGACGATGCTCAACGCTTTCAAATGTTTGCAATGCTTTTACAATACCAGCATTATCAAGATTGAAAACTTTCGCCGCACAAATAACTGACATTGCATTTGCAAGGTTATGCTCGCCTCTGATATTAATATCACTTCGTTTGCAGTGAAACTCTTCTTTGCCATTTATTTTAAAAATCACTTCGTCACCTGAATAGTAACACCCATTAACCTGTTCCTCACTCAAGGAGAAATAAATTGACTTGCTATTATTCTGAATTAAGTAACTCATCACGGCTTTACTATCTTTATTCAATATCAGGAAATCATTCTCGTCCTGATTCTTATAAATTCTTTGCTTTGACTGGGCATACTTGTCAAGGCTATTGTCGTATCTGTTTAAATGATCCGGTGTAATATTCAGAATCATTGCCGCAGCTGGTTTGAATTCATCAATCAGGTCCAGTTGAAAGCTCGAAACCTCAAGTGAAACAAATTCACCCTCTTTTACATCGGGAACAATTTCACTGAAAGCTAAACCTATATTTCCTGCTACATGAGTCTTATAACCGCAAGTATTGAACACGTGACCGCACAAACTTGTTGTTGTTGTTTTTCCATTAGTTCCGGTTATCGCAATAATTTTTCCTTTGCAATAGTGGTAAGCAAACTCAACTTCGCTTATCAGTTTTATTCCATTTGCTCTGGCAGTTTGAAGAACTTGTGAATCGTTGGGGACACCCGGACTGACAATCATAAGATCAGTCTCATATACTCTGTCCGTGTGTCCCCCGATCTCAAAATTTATGTTTTCAATTTCGAGTTGATTCACTGCATCATATATTTTTTCCTTAGAACTGAAATCACTGACAAATGGAACACCTCCAAGTTTTTTCACAAGCTTTGCCGCACCTACACCGCTTCTAGCGGCACCAACTACAGATATTTTTCTCCCTTTGACTTCCATTACCTAATTTTGAATGAAACAAGTGTAACAATCGCCAGAATAATTGCTATGATATAAAAGCGAACAACAATTTTGGGTTCAGCCCAGCCCATCATTTCGAAATGATGATGAACCGGAGCCATCTTAAAAACTCTTTTACCCTGTCCGTACTTTTTCTTCGTGTATTTGAAATAAACTTTTTGTATGATGACAGAAATTGTTTCCATAAAAAAAATTCCGCCCAGTATCGGGATGAACAATTCTTTTTTTATAAGTACTGCGAGAATTCCAAAAGCGCCGCCAAGTGCAAGCGAACCAGTATCTCCCATAAACACTTGTGCGGGATATGCATTATACCAGAGGAAACCAAGTGATGCACCAACTAATGCTGCAACAAAGACAGTCAATTCGCCTGAACCCGGAAGATAAATTATGTTTAAATAGTCAGAGAAGATCACGTTTCCACTTACATAACTGAGTAAAGCAAGTGCAATCATCACAATTGCAATTACACCGATTGCAAGTCCATCTAATCCATCCGTCAAATTAACAGCATTGGAAGTTGCGGTAATTATAAAAATCACAACAGGTATATAAAAAATTGAAAAATCGAGATTAACATTTTTCAGAAACGGTACTGTTGTTAAAGTATTGTATCCGGCAAACTCAGGTGAAAAATAAATGACTGAACCAACTATCAACCCGATAATACACTGCCCAAGCAGCTTGTATCTACCGATTAAACCTTTTGGTAATTTTTTAACAACCTTTAAGTAATCATCGAGAAATCCAACAAGACATAACCAAACAGTTCCACCAAGAATTAGAATAATGTAAATGCTCGTAAGATCACCCCATAATAAAACCGGAACCACTGCAGATAAAATTATTATTAAACCGCCCATAGTTGGAGTACCAGCTTTTGACCAGTGAGTTTGCGGAGCGTCTTCTTTTTTTGCTTCACCTATCTGATACTTTTGCAATGCACGGATTATCTTCGGTCCAAGGTAAAAAGCCATGAACAAACCAGTAATAGCCGCAAGAGCCGATCTGAACGTCAGGAACCTGAAGATATCAAATCCAGGCGGTGAATAAATTTTATTTATGTAATCAAATAAATAATAAAGCATTAATGCATAGATTTATTTATCATTGCTTCAACAAATTCTTCCATCTTCATGCCGCGGGAACCTTTTACAAGAATAACCGAATTGTTGAAACTTCTGTTTCGAATAAATTCTGATAATAAATTTCTTTTAGTAAAATGCCTCGTGAGCAAACTCGTATTCTTTAATTTCTTATTAAGATTTTTCATCAAGGAACCGATAGTATAAACTTCATTTATTCCTGATTGAAGTATTAAATTAATTAACCTCTCGTGAAGTTTGACACTACTTTTACCAAGCTCAAGCATATCCCCAAGAAAAATGATTTTCTTATTAAATGTTTTTATTCTTCCAACTAATTCAATAGCTGCTTTTGTTGAATCGGGATTTGCATTATAAGTATCATCAATTAAAATAAAATTTTTGTAACGCTGAACATCGAGCCTTCCCTTAGCAGGCTTTAGTTTGCTCACTGCACTTTGAATTTCAGAAAAACTCAATCCGAATTCCAGAGCAACAGCAGAGACAGCGAGAAAATTCTTTGCATTCTGTTCGCCGTAAACCGGTAGCATGAATTCTTTCGATTTCTTTTTATATGATATTTCTATTACTGGTTTCCCATCATCCGTGAATGATTTTATGTTTCCCTTGAAATCAACTTTACCTGAAAAACCATAGCTGATCCGATTGCCTTTCCTTAAATGTTTTTCCCTGATTATTGGATCATCATAGTTCAGAAAAACTTTTCCACCATTTTTAGTTGTCTCTTCGAACAAGAATGATTTTTCTTTCCAGACACCGTTTCTCGTTTTCAAAAATTCAAGATGCGAATCATTGATATTTGTAATCAAACTATAGTCAGGCGATAATATGCTTGCTGTATAAGGTATTTCTCCAAAATGATTGGTGCCAAGCTCTGCAACCAGCACCTGATGGGTTTCATTTGTTTTTAATATCGTTAACGGCACACCAATCTGATTATTATTATTTGCTTCTGTTTTATTCACTTTGTATTTAACTGACAACAATTCTGCAAGCATATTTTTTACTGTCGTTTTACCCGAGCTACCTGTTAGCCCAATAATTTTTGCTTTCAATTTTTTGCGCCAGATTTTTGCAACTTCTCCAAGCGCAAGCTTGGAATCTTTCACAGTTATTACCGGAACTTTAACATTATCATACTGAGCCAATCGTTTCCTGTTTATTAAAACTGCAATTGCACCATTCTTTACTGCATCCTTAACAAACTGATGAGCATCAAATCTTTTTCCTTTAATTGCAATGAACAATGTGTTCGGTTTAATATTCCTTGAGTCAATCGAAACGTATCGTATGTTTTTCAGTTTATCAGGTTCATAGATTACCGCACTCGAAACATTAAATAAATCCTCAATTGTCAGCTCAACCCGTTTCAAATTCCAAGATATTTTTTTGCAATTTCTTTATCAGAAAAATGATGCCTTACTCCGGCAATTTCCTGATAGTCTTCGTGCCCTTTCCCGGCAATAAGAATAACAGAATTTTTTCCGCTCTTTTTAATTACTTCATGAATTGCAGCTTCTCTGTCTTCAATTACTTCGTAATTATCAGTTGTAATACCTTCTTTAATTTCGTCAATTATCGCAGAAGGATTTTCATTCCTTGGATTATCAGATGTTACAATTACTTTGTCACTTAACTCGGTTGCAATTTTTCCCATCAATGGACGTTTCAATTTGTCTCTGTTTCCTCCGCAGCCAAAAACAGTGTAAACCGGATTTTTCTTTTCCGTGATGTTCCTGATTACCATCAAAGTTTTTTCAAGACTGTCGGGAGTGTGCGAATAATCAATAACAACTTTTCTTGTTCCGTTGGATAAAACTTCAAACCTGCCCGGCACCTGAGGTGTGGTTGATATTCCATCAATTATTAATTCTTCTTTAAAGCCTGATAACATTGCCGCAGCAAAAGCTCCGGCAGCGTTGTAAGCATTAAAATCACCGACAAGTGAAGTAGTCAAATGATAATCTTTTCCCTCATAATTGATATTGAATTTTGTTCCTGATAATTCGCAATGGATATCATGTATTCTGAAATTTGAATCGCTCCTGTTTCCAAATGAATATTTTTTTGAACGGGAGTCCTTCAGAACATCAACACCATGAAGATCATCAGAATTGTAAATAGCTGATGAAGTCTCAGTTAATGTATCAAACAGGATTTTTTTCGCTTTAAGATAATTTTCAAAGTCGCCGTGAAAATCGAGATGTTCTGCTGTTATATTAGTGAATAACGCAGATGAAAAATGCAATCCGTGAACTCGCTTTAATGAGAGTGAATGTGAAGAAACCTCCATCACAGCATATTTGCAGCCTTCGTTAATCATCCGATCCAGCATTTTATTCAGATCATTTGATTCCGGCGTAGTGAGTCGCGATTCAATTTTTTCTGATCCTATATAATTAGCTATTGTTCCCATTAGCCCGACCTTATAACCAGCAGTTTCAAAAATATTTTTGAGAAAATATGAGGTAGTTGTCTTTCCATTCGTTCCTGTTATACCAATTAACCTGATTCTTTTTGATGGCTCGTTGTAAAAAGCGTTTGAAATTTCAGCGAGAGACTGACGACTATCTGCTACAACAATTTTTACAGCTTTATGATGACTAACCAGAGAATCGGGTATTGAATTACTATCTTCAACTACTACAGCAACCGCTTTTTTATTTAGCGCGTCCTGCAGGAAATGATGACCATCTGTGTTGAATCCTTTGATTGCAACGAAAACTGAACCATCTACAATTCTGCGTGAGTCATAATCAATTCCTGATACCTCTTTAAATGGAGGAGTTCCGACAACCTGAACGGCACTAATTTTATTTATCAATTCAGTAAGCAGCATTAATAAATCCTCGCTCCTGTGGTTGCCATCGGGGAACAATTAAGAATGCAGGTTTTTCTTTTATTCAAAACTTGTCCAGACGGAATACTTTGCTCTGTAACTACACCTGAACCTGAAATACTCCACTTAATTCCAAGATCATTTAAAGTCACTATAGCTTCTCTAATTGTTTTACCTCTGAGATCTGGCATCAACTTCACACCATTACCAGCAGCAAAAACATTTTTATTTTCATTTACATCATCTACTTGAGAATCATTATAATGAACAAGAAGTTCTTCGGCCTCTTTACTCTGATTAACAGCAATTTTTATTTCTGGTTCTGGTTTTGGATGTTCATATCTTTTATTTTCAAGTTCATAAATTCCGGATAGAATATTTTTAAAGACAGGAGCGGAAACCAAACCACCGTAGTATTGACCTTTTGGTTTGCTAATAAGTACGTAACAAACTATCGCAGGCTTATCTGCAGGATAGAACCCAATGAAAGAAGAGTGGTATAAACTACTTGAGTATTTTCCGTCCACTATTATTTTTGAAGTACCTGTTTTTCCTCCAATCAGCAGAGAATCAATTTTTGCCTGCTTGCCTGTTCCTTTCTGAACTGCACCAAGCAGAAGGTTTCTCATTCTCTCTGATGTTCTTTCAGCGATTACTCTTCTCACAACAACGGGGGAATATTCTTTGATGACGTTTCCATTCTTATCAACCTGGCTCTTTACAATCTGAGGCTGATAAAGAATTCCACCATTAACAATTGCACAGAATGCCGTAGTAAGCTGTAAAGGAGTTGCTGAAATATTGTATCCGAAAGACATATAAACTTTAGTTTGATTATTCCATTTAGAAATGTCAACAAGTTTCCCTGTTACTTCACCCGGCAACGAAATTGAAGTAAAAGTTCCAAAGCCAAAACTTCTTACATACTGATAAAATTTTTCATCACTCATCCGCTGAATAAGTTTTGCAGTACCTATGTTGCTGGACTCTTCCATTATTTCTCTTACGGTAAGTGATTGGAATCCCTTTGAATCTTTGATCAGGTTATTTCTGAATTTATACACTCCGTTTTCAGTATTGATTCGTTCAGATTCATCACAAGCTTTATCATCAAGCAAAGCAGCTAAAGTAATTGCTTTAAAGGTCGAACCTGGTTCGTAGGAATCTGTTATTGCACGGTTCTTCCTCTCAAAGTCGTCATACTTCCAGAAATAGTTTGGATCATAATCATTGATGTTAGCCATCGCGAGTATTTCACCAGTGTTCGGATTCATAATAACACAAGTTGCAGATTCACCAGAAGTTTGCTTCAGGCTATTTCTCAATTCCTCTTCAACAACTGCCTGATATCTTTTATCAATTGTCAGATAGACATCATCTCCGGGAATTGGTGATCTTGTCTGCTTTTCGGAAATAGAAATTATTTCTCCGATTGCATTCCGTTCAACCATTCTGAACCCATCCTTACCTTTTAATACGTGGTCAAAACTTTTTGATATACCATTAACACCTTTGTAATCGTTATCAACATAACCTAAAACATGAGAGGCAAGAGATCCGTACTGGAAAACACTCAAAGGATCTTCAACATAAAAGAAGGCGGGATTATTATATTCAAACAGCTCAAGAGATTTTTCGAAAGGAACTTTTTTCTCGAGTGATATTGTTTTTCCTTTAGCTTTGAGAAGATTTAAGTAGTGCCGCTTACTTTTTCCCATTACTTTTGAGAAGGTGCTTGCAAGTTTATCCTTCCCGGATTCCGGCAGCATTCTGAGATCAACGAAAAAAGAATAATCATTCCGATTGTAAACCAGAAGAACTTCGTTACGGTCATAAATAAATCCTCTTTCAGCCTGCACGGTTTGAGCATTCATCTGCTGCCGCTTGGCAAAATAACTCAGTTCATCGCTTCGGACTACCTGAAGATTTACCAGCCTGTAAACAAGCGCACCAAACACCAGCACAACAAATATCAGAATCAGCAGCACGCGTGAGTTATTCATTCATTGATTCCAGGCTGATTGATAAATTGTTGATTTCTTTTTTCGATAATGAAATTACTCTTATTTGATCTGACGAAGCATCTACAAGCCCTAATTCATTTGCTGCGAATTTCTTAATGATATCTTCTGCTGTAAGCATCTGATAATTAGCCTTTAAACCAATCAATTGTGATTTTTCAGTTTTAACTCTGTTCTCCAGCTGAGCAAGCTCGCGCTGAAGTTCTTCATATTTCAGACGCAATCCCTGAGCAGCAATTATGATAACTGTAATCAGCACAAGCAAGGATGCTATTATGATTATCAAAGGTTTAGAACTTTTTTTCATATTCTTTCTGCAACTCTGAGTTTTGCACTGCGAGCTCTTTTATTTTTTTTGATTTCTTCTTCCGATGGGGTAATCGGTTTCTTTGTTAGAATTTTTAGCCTTTTAACTTTACCACAGGTACAGATTGGTGAATCAGGAGGGCAAACACAGCTAAGACTCTCATGCTTGAAAAAGTCTTTCACTATTCTATCCTCAAGTGAATGGTAACTGATTACGACCAATATTCCTCCCTTTTTTAAAACAGGCACTGAATTTTCAAGAAACATTTTTAACGCACCAAGCTCATCATTCACACAAATCCTCAAAGCCTGAAAAACGCGTGACAAAGTTTTAGTTAAATATTTCGGATTAGTTACTGATGCAATTACTTTTTTTAATTCATCAGTAGTTTCAATTCTTTTCAACTTACGTTCTTTGATGATACGGCTGGCAATTTTCCTTGAGTTCTTCTCTTCACCATAACTGAATATTACGTCAGCAATATCTTCTTCCGATTCATCATTAATAAAATCCGCAGCAGTTCTTCGCAAGCTTTTATCTAATCGGAGGTCAAGCTTCGAATTAACACTGTATGAAAAACCTGCTGCGGCATTATCCAGTTGAAAAGAAGAAACTCCAAGATCTGCCAAAATTCCTTCAAAGAACTCCAACGATTCTATCTTTACAATTACATCAATGAGCGAAAAATTAAAATTGTATAGCCTTACCCTGTTCTCACTTAAAAACTTTTCTTTACAATGATTGAAAGCACTTGAGTCAACATCAGTAGAAACAACAATACCTTTTATATTTAACCTTTTCAGAATTTCTGCTGTGTGACCACCAAATCCTAAAGTACCTTCGAAGTAAACACCGTCCTTTTTAGTAATTAAATAGTCAACACTTTCTTTCAACAAAACAGGTGTATGCGCCTGCTTCATCAATCGGTCATAACTTTAGCGGCAATCTCTTCATAAGAAAGTGGAGACTGCTTCAGGTAATCATCATAAATTTGAGGATTCCAGACTTCTATCTTTTTAAGAGCACCAATTATCAAAACTTCTTTTTCAATCTCGGCGTAATCAATTAACATCTGAGGAATTAGAATTCTTGATTGCGAATCCATCACATCTTCGTGTGCATATTGAACGAACATTCTGATAAATCTCAGATCATCAGGCTGGAACTGATTAAGCTTTAAAAGTTTCTCTTCAATTTTTTGCCACTCATCGAGGGGGTACAAATCAATACAGCTTGATAAACCTTTGGTCATCACGATTGTATCATTTGCATCGGGCGAAATGTGCTTACGGATTTTTGCCGGAATGCTTATTCTACTTTTAGAATCTATTGAATATGTAAACTGACCTTTGAACAATTGTTTTCCATAATTTGGGATTTTTCACCACTTTTCCCCACCACACCCCGAAAATAATGGAAAATTTTACTGAAAGTCAAGAAGTATTTTAAAAAAATTCCACTTTTTTTAAGAAACTTACTGTCAAAGTTCAAATATCAGTTACAAAAAGAACGATTGGATATGAATCAGAGCCAACTGGGAGATTCGAACTCCCGACCTGCTCATTACGAATGAGCTGCTCTACCAGCTGAGCTAAGTTGGCGGTAAAAGATCGTAATCACAAACACTTGATTGAATGATTGAGTGAATGGTTGAATGAATAAGAATCAGAAGTTTATCTTTCATCCAGCTTGCCTGCCGGAAAGGCAGGACAACCATTCTGTCATTAAATATAAAACTATCTTAATTTCTTTTTATGTCTGTTCTTTCTCAGTCTTTTCTTTCGTTTATGAGTTGACATTTTATGACGTTTTCTTTTTCTTCCACAAGGCATTAGCTTTTCCTTCTTTAATTATTTAATGTGATTTTAACAATTCCTGTGCTCTTTTACCAGCTTCAGAGTTTGGATCAAGTTCAACTGTTTTCTGAAACCAATCTTTTGAAGCACTAATATTTCGTGATGCAAGATTTACTATTCCAAGATTTAAATGTGCAATCTGATGTTTTGGATTATACTTTAAAGCAGTTTCCATTTCGTTAATCGCTGTAGCATTATCACCTAAGTTATAAAAACAGATTGCCATATCTACTCTGGCATCTGCATTATCCGGAAACTTAGTCAGATATTTTCTGTAATTGATAATTGCTTTCTCATAAAGACCTGAGTCCTGTAGTAAATGTGACAAATGCAAAGTTGATTCCATATCATCCGGATTTTCGGTTACTTTGCTTTCAAGCTCATTTATTTCTTCAAGATTAGCAAGGTTAACCTGAGAATTATCCGGTGGATCGGAAAACTGTGTTAAATTTTTCTTTACACCTGAATCAAACACTCCTGACATAATAAGTGCAAAAATAAATATTGCAATAACAAAAGATGAGATCAGTAAAAGTTTTTTATTATCGAGAGTTTTTTCATCACTCTCTTTCGACTCAACATTAGAATCCTTCCTGACACTATTACCAGTAGGTTTTTGCGACACTTGCTTTTTACTTTTACTGCCATTTAACGGAACACCGCAGCTAAAACAGACTGAGTTGTCAACTGAATTTTCTTCGCCGCAATTCTTACAAATAATTACTTCAATTTGAACATCAATACTCTGCTCTTTAGTTAATTCGGCAGATTTGATTTCAGCACCGCAATTGGGACAAAATTTAAATCCCTCGCCTATCTTAAATCCACATTCAGCACAATAGTTCATTATCTGTTATCCCCGATTTTTTTCTAACATTCCTGAGTTAACTATTTCTTTAAAGTCTTTCGAAAACTTAAAGGAAGGTACATAATGTTCCGGAACGAACACTGATTCACCGGTTTTCGGATTTCTTGCCTGACGTGCATTTTTCTTTTTAACCCTGTAACTTCCAAAACCTCTTATTTCAATTCCTTTCCCTTCCTTCAGTGCTTCTATAACTGTTTTCAAGAATCCCTCAATTATAGCTTCGGTTTCTAACTTTGTTAACCCGGTTCCGGCTGCAACTTTATCAACAATGTCAGCCTTGGTCATTTTATTCACCTTATAGTTATTTAATAATTATAATTTCTAAAAAATCAGGAGGTAAAGGTAAGTAAGTTTTGCTGTAAAATCAATTAAAATAGTTAGTTACGGCTATTCATAATCTGCAGTTAGCATACTTAGGTAATGATTTTCAGGAAAATCAATCCCAATAAATTCTTTATTTGATTAATTGCATCATATAATTAGACAATTTGAACTTCATTATTTTTCTTGTATATAGTTTCCAAATAGTATTAAAATCATTAAAGGTTGAGATGAAGGTTGAATATAAAATTGAAGGAATGAGCTGTAACCACTGCGTTATGGCAGTTCAAAAAAGTCTCGCTAAATTAAATCTGAAAAATTTCGAAGTGAAAATCGGAAGTGCAATTATTGATTTCGATGAAAATAAAGTAAGCGATGCTAATATTACAGACTCAATAGAAGAAGCTGGTTATCAGATAGTAGCTAAAAATATATTAAGCAATTGAATGGCAGAAAGTAAAATTAAAAAAATAAATTTGGAAAAAATCAGTGCCCCGGTCGAAGGGTTGACTTGCGCAAGTTGTGTCGCGAGAGTTGAAAAATCAATCGGTAAAATTGAAGGGATAAAAAATGTTTCTGTAAACCTTGCAACAGAAAAAGCTACTTTTGAAATTGATCAAAGTAAAGCTTCACTATTGCAAGTTCAAAAAGCTGTTGAGGATGCAGGTTATAAAATTGATTTTTCATCAACAAACAAAAAAAGAAGCACAGGCAAAATTCAGGAAGGCTCAAAGTCTGATTTCGACAGAGAACTAAAAAAGGATTTCATACTTGCAATTTCCCTGACAATACCAATATTCATACTTAGCATGGGAATGATGTGGGATGAAATAAGAAGTGTTATTCCATCATCGCAAGAATCAATTAATAAAATACTTTTAATCTTAACAACACCTGTAGTATTTATTTCCGGCAGACGATTCTACAAAATCTTCTGGAAAAATCTATTGCACCTTACTGCCGATATGAACTCATTAGTAGCAATCGGTACCGGTGCTGCTTTTATTTACAGTTCTTTGTTGACATTGTTCCCGGAAATCTTTCCGGTAAATTCAGAAAATCAGCACGTATATTTTGAAACTACTGCAGTCATAATAACATTAATTTTAATGGGAAGATGGCTTGAGAGTAAAGCTAAATCTAAAACAAGCTCTGCAATTAAAAAACTTACCGAGCTAAGACCTGAAACTGTTTTAGTCAAAAGAAATAATTTTGAAGAAGTAATCTCTTTTGATGATTTATCTATTGGTGATATTGTTATTATTAAACCCGGAGGAAAAATTCCTGCAGATGGAAATATAATTTATGGTTACTCGGTAGTTGACGAATCAATGATTACCGGTGAGTCTATGCCTGTTGAAAAGAAAATTGGTTCGAAAGTAATTGGCGGGACAATTAACAAAACAGGAAGCTTTGAGTACGAGGTTACAGCTATTGGTGATACTTCTGTTCTCGGTCAGGTTATAAAAATGGTTGGGGATGCACAGGGTTCCAAAGCACCGATTCAAAAACTTGCTGATAAAATTGCTTCAGTTTTTGTTCCCGTGATTATACTTATTTCAATCATAACATTTATTGGCTGGCTCTTGTTCGGGAATAGCAGCTTCAGTACAGCGTTGATAAACTTTGTCGCAGTTTTAATAATAGCTTGTCCGTGTGCACTTGGTTTAGCTACTCCAACTGCAATAATTGTTGGAACGGGCAAAGGTGCACAAAAAGGTATTTTAGTTAAGAACGCTGAAAGTCTTGAATTAGCTCATAAGATCAATACAATAATATTTGATAAAACAGGAACACTTACCACTGGCAAACTAAAAGTAAGTTCAGTTCATACAAATGAAACAGATGAAATTGAATTGCTAAAATTAACAGCATCACTCGAACAAAATTCTGAGCATCCAATCGCTCTGGCAATTGTCAGCTACGCGAATTCAATGAAAGCTGAATTTAACAAAGCTGAAAAATTTGAAAGTCTCACCGGAATTGGTTTGAAAGGCAGAGTTGAAGGAAAAGAAATTCTAGTCGGTAATAAATCTTTGATGGAAAGTTCATCAATCAGCACTGAAAAATTCAATGAAATAATAAATGATAATTCAAGTGATGGAAAAACTTTTATTTATGTTTCTATTAATAATAGAATCAGTGGACTAATCACAGTAGAAGATGAAATTAAAAACAACAGTGGTGAGGTTATTACAGAATTAAAGAATATGAATTTAAAAACTGTTTTACTTACAGGCGATAATAAACAAAACGCAGCATCGATTGCTGACCAATTGGGTTTTGATGAGTTTCAAGCGGAAGTTTTACCAGGTGATAAGCTCGAAGTTGTTTCTGAATATCAAAGAAAGAATCAAATAGTTGCAATGGTTGGTGATGGAATTAACGATGCACCAGCGTTGGCTCAAAGTGATATTGGAATTGCAATGGGAACCGGGACAGATATTGCAATCGAATCCGGTGATATTGTTTTAATGAGTGGCGACTTACGAGGCGTTATAAATGCGCTGAAATTATCTGGCTTGACAATACGCACAATCAGGCAAAATCTTTTTTGGGCTTTTATTTATAATATCATTGGTGTACCGCTTGCTGCACTTGGATTGCTCAACCCAATGATAGCAGCGCTTGCTATGTCATTCAGTTCGGTATCTGTTGTTAGTAACTCTTTAAGATTGAAGAGGAAAAAGCTCTAACCTTAAACTGTTACTCCACACCATAAAGTTTACACAGATCAAAATAAGATTTTCCCGAAAACAATTGTGAGATTCCACCTGTCAATTGAACCAGGAATGAATCGCCTGATGCAACTGTAAATGTATCCTGAATACTGTAACTCTTCCAGATTATATTATCTATAGTAACATCGGAAGATTTAACTGCCGATCCATTTCTGACTAATGTTAAGATTGCCTTTCCATAAATATTATTTGTCACAGAAGTTGATTTTGACCAAAATGTAAATTTGAATTCGTTGAATTGCGTCTTCACAGGTACCATAATTTCAGCATAAAGTTCAGGCGGATTGCTTGCTTCAAGTATGAGTGAATATTTTCCACCACCAGACGGAACATCTAATGACGAATCACTTCCAATTGGCAGTGTCCATCCTTCAGCTGAGAACTTTCCATTCTGTTCAAAGGAAGTACTGAGCAGAAGATTTTCTTCCGTCGGTTCTGTGATTTCCTCCTCGGTACAACTTAAGAAAATCAGCACAGGAATAACTAAGAGTGAAGTGATGAATAAAATTTGCTTTTTCATAAAATTCCTTTTGATGTCACAAAAAATTTAGAAAATATTTTTCTCAGATGAAGGCAAAAATTTTTGACAAAAGTGAACAACTAACACTATTCATCAGAATAAATTCAAAATAAAAAAGAGGCTGTCTCAAAAGGTTCTTTCGATACATTTCATTACTCGAGAACCTTTTATTTTCTTTGGTTTTCGAGTTTTTTCTGATGGAATCAGAAAAATTATCGAGAAAACATTACTAGTGAGACAGCCTCTTTGTCTAAAAAATGCTAAATGTTATTGGGCTGCCGGTCCTCTTACTGAAACAACTTTGCTTCTTTCGATTGCCTGCAGAGCAAAATAATTTTCGCCGAACCTAACCATATTCTCCATTTCAGTATCAAACTGATCGAAATGAGTTTCTTCATCAAACACAAGATTTTCAAAAATCTTTTTAGAGACTGCGTCTGCATTTGCAGCACATTCATTAGCCCAGATGTTGTATTCTTTCGCACTCTCATCTTCCATTTCAGCAGCACATTTTAACATCTCTTTGGGATCTTTAATCTTTTTAACCTGACCATGAATTTTCATTTCAACATCACCCTTGAGGAACAGAATTCTTTCTGACAGAGCTTCAACGTGACCCATTTCGTGTATCGCTGTTTTTTTGAACAGGCTTGCTAATAAATCGTAGCCCTGATCATCACAGTGAAAGTGAAAATACATATACTGGTGAATAGCGAGCAGTTCGTCAGCAACTGCCTTGTTTAATAATTCGATGCTTTTAGCAAATTTCTTTTTTGCCATAATGATTATTCCTTAATTTTTAAAAATGGTATTCAAAATTTACAAATTAAAATCATGGTTTTGGAAGCCGCTCAAGGTAAGAGTAAGTACTCAGAACAGCGAACGTTTCAACTTTCCTTAAATCTTCAATCGTTCTGCAATTCATATAACTCATTGAGCTTCGCAATCCATCTGAAATTGCATTTACTACGTTTTGCACTGCTCCTTTGTAGGATACCATTGTTTCTTCACCTTCAATGAATTCGTTTTTCATTTTTACACCAAAGGATGCAGAACCTCTGTATTTTTTCCAGAGCTGATCATTATAACGAATTACTTCACCGGGAGTTTCTCTGGTTCCGGCAAGAAGTCTTCCAAGCATTACTGCATCGGCTCCAAGTGCAATTGCTTTAGCCACATCACCTGCACCTTTAACTCCGCCATCGGCTATGATAGCAATCTTAAACTTATTTTCCTTTCGTGTGAATAAAACATTCAAAATTGAAGAGATCTGACCAATTCCAATTCCGGTTTGAATGCTGGTTGAACAAACGCTGCCGCTGCCAATTCCAACTCTCACACCATCAGCTCCAGCCTCGACAAGATGTTTTAATGGTGCACCATGGGCAATATTTCCAACGATAACTTTTATGTTCACGCTTTTCTTAATTTGCTCAATTTTTTTAAGAACCTCTTTGTTGCCGGCATTTGCGGTATCAACACAAATAATTTTTCTACCCTCAGAAAGTTTTTTTATAGTATCCAAAGGTGTGTTCAAAGCAACGGAGATTGCAGTTACTTTTCGAATTCCATTCTTACTAATTAATTCATCAAGCGAGGAATCAAATCGGTTTACTATTCCAATACAGCCAAGCGAGTGAAGTTCCTTTGCCATTTCTATTCCAGTCACTGATTCCATTGGACTGGAAATAATTGGTAAAGAAAGATTCAATCCTAAAAATTTTGAAGAAATATCTACTTCTTTTCTTGATTTTATTTTGGATATTTGGGTTGGGATTAAACTTATGTCATCATAGGTGAGTGATTGATGATATTCATTTAATGCAAGTTTGTTATATACTTTCATAAAAATTTTTCCATTTCGTTTAAGACTTCGTTCATCCGCTGGCTGACTGCAGAAACCGGTTCCATAGAATTCATATTGACTCCGGCAGCTTCTAAAATATTAATTGGATAATCTGAACTTCCTGCTTTAAGAAAATCAAGATATCTTTTCACAGCAGGTTCACCGTCGGTTTTTACCTTTTTAGCAAGCACTTCTGATGCAGCAAACCCGGTTGCATACTGATAAACATAAAAATTATAATAAAAGTGTGGTATTCTTGCCCAGGTATATTCCTCTTCTTCAGGAATTATCATATCGGGTCCCCAATATTTCTGATAAATACTTTTATACAAACCACAGAGAACATCTGATGTAAGAGATTCCCCTTTTTCAGTTCTATCGTATACAACCATCTCGAACTCAGCAAACATAACCTGCCTGTAAAAAGTTGCGGTAAGGTTATTAAGGTATCTTTCAAGCAGAAAAAGTTTCTCTTCTCTTGTGGATGCGATTTCAAGAAGGTGATCCAAAAGCAGCGATTCATTAAATGTTGATGCTACTTCAGCAAGAAAGATAGAATAGTTTGCATAGGGATAAGGCTGATTTAGACCTGTGTAATATGAATGCATGTTGTGACCCATCTCGTGTGAGAGAGTAAAAACATCATTTAACAAGTCAGTCCAGTTAAGCAATACATAAGGATGAACACCATAAGTTGTTCCGGAAGAATAAGCGCCGCTTCTCTTTGCTTTGGTTTCAAATACATCAATCCATCTGTTCTTGAATGCTTTATTCAGAGATGAAAGATAATCATCCCCCATTATCTTAAGTGAGTTTAGTACAATATCAACTCCTTCTTCATAGGAATATTGTTTTTCATTATGTGAATTAAATACTGTCACATAAACATCGTAAGGATTAAGCTGATTTAGTCCGAGGAGTCTCTTTTTCATTGCTGCCCAGCGATACATCGGTTCAAGATTTTTATTAGCAGATTCAATCAGATTATGGTAAACAGAAACGGGAATATTGTTTTTGTGCAGCGAAGCTTCAAGAGCAGAGTTGAAATTTCTTGTCCGTGCATTGAAAATATTTGATTTGAGATTAGCATTAAATAAAACATTAAGAGTATTTATATGGCTTTTATAAGAGCTAAGATAAGATTTGAATACTCTTGCCCTGTAATTCCTGTCCTTAGAGTACATTGCTGAATAGTATCTTCCGTGAGATAGTTCGTTAGGGACACCAAACTCATCTTCAACCATCGGCATTTTGAGATCTGCATTCGCAAAAATCGAAAAAGTATTGTAGGGAGTTTGAGTAAGCTCTGCAGCCATTGCTAAAATTTTTTCCTCAGGGTTTGAAAGAGTATGCTTCTTTGACCTCAGAAGATCTTTAATGAAATGCTCGTATATCTTTAAATTTTCATTTGATTGAATCATACGCAGTAATTTTTCATCAGCAATTTTAAGCAGTTCGGGACGAATGAATGCGCTTGCTGCACCAACTTTTGAATACATTGATTTTATCCTGTCATCCATTGACTGATACTTACCCACCCGCATATCACTGTCTTTCGATAGCATTGCATAAAGATAAAGCTGGTCTAATTGTATATTTATCTCTTCATCAAACTTCAAACAAGCATATAAATTTTCAGAATTTTCTGAGAGTGTGCCTTCGAACCTTTGATACCCGGGAATCTTTTCTAAGACAGATTTGAATTCTACTTCCCAATCATCATCACTTTTAAATATCTGGGTTAAGTCCCATTTATAAACAGGATTGATTTCATCTCGTTCCGGAATAACTTTAGTTTCAGTTTCAACCTGATAGAATTTATTAATTGACATAGTTAAGGGTTTATATTTTAATTAATTAGGCTATTGATTAATAGTGCCGAAGAAAAGGCTGCAAAAGATAAGAAAAATAAATTTTAATTATTTTCTAAAAATGCCGGGACCTACAGCGTTTTTCTGAATTCGATTTTGATCTTCCCTGTAAAATTTTGCATACTGATGTTAATCGTATTTGGGATATATCCATCAAGAAGCTCTGTATGGTAAGAAACATCATCAGAAATAAAATAGCGGAACCTTTCTATCCTGCTGTAATCCTGTACGCTTACTGTGGTAAAACCTGATTCATAGCTATTTAAAGTGACATTAAATCTCGTACGCGTTGAACTGAAGTACATGGGAACGGATAAATTCATTTCTAAGTTTTTTGCATCAAGCAGAAGTGTGTATGAATTGCGATCAAATAATTGAACAGGCTGGTTTACATTTCCAACTAAATTATCAGGTTCAATAATCCCTTCCCTGCAGCCGGAAAGGCTAAAGAATATTAGAGGTATCAAAATAATTTTTACTGATTGATTATTCACGATACAAAAAGTTTTTAGGGATGATTTCAGCTCCATATTAAATAATTTAAATCTTAATAGCAATCCCCCTGTTGGGTTTTTATCATTTTATAATTTCGAACACTTTTCTTGAAGCCGTAAATTTTCCAAAAAACTTATCAGAATGTTCTTTCTGAAGTCGCGGGGCTTCCTTTTCAGCATAAGTTTGATATTGCTGGAATGACTGAGCATAATACTCGATAACATAAGTTGCCTCTTCAGCCGAATCCTGAGGCAGAATTTGCTTTTGAAGTTTCCACTCTGAAAAGTAACCAGTGTTCACTACATCATTAATATGCACTTCCGTCATATACTTTAGCCAGGAGTCTTCAATTTCCTTTGTAATTGTTACTGTAACTCTGTAGACAACCATTTCTGTAATCACCTTTATCTTTATTCAGCCCAGGCAGGAAACACGTCCAGACCAAATATCAGGCTTCCTAAAAAATAAACCAGTAAGCTCACAATTATTACTCCTGCAATATTAAGAGCAAAACCAGTTTTAGCCATTTCGAATATTTTAACTCTGCCGCCAGCAAATATTATTGTGTTTGGTGGTGTCGCAACAGGCAGCATAAACGCCATTGAAGCAGAAAGTGTAACGGTAAACATTAGCAAAAGAGGATTCATACCTATGGCAATTGAAACTGATGCAACGATTGGCAGAAGCATTTGTGTAACTGCAGTATTGGAAGTTAACTCAGTTAAGAAACTAACCATAAATCCAGAAATTAAAATTATAAGTATTGGTGAAATAGCTTGCAGACCGGTAAGATGCTCGCCTATAAAATTTGCAAGTCCCGTGGATGAGAATCCCTTTGCAAGCGCAAAACCTCCTCCAAATAAAAGAATAATTCCCCATGGAACTTTGACAAAAGCAGTATGGTCAAGCAAAGATTTTTTTCTGGTAGAAGAAGGAATGAGGAATAATAAAAATGCCATTGTTATCGCAACGGTGCCATCATTAATGAATTCTGATGTTGGCAGAAGATTCGACCAGCCGGGAATTGTAGTAAATCCAAGCAAAATATCACTTCTGAAAATCCATAACAATGCCGTTAGAATAAAAATGATACTGACCGCTTTTTCTTCAAATGAAATTTTTCCAAGCTGCCTATACTCATCCTCAATAAAGCTTTTATTAAGCTTTACATCTTTATTAACTTTGAACAAAACTTTTGTAAGAAGTATTGCAACAGCAGATAGCATCAATAAAGAAACAGGCAGTGTTAAAAGCATCCAGCTGCCAAAAGATATTTCCGGTGCATCGGGAAAAAGAACAGTTAGCATTTTAGCCAATACTAAATTTGGAGGAGTGCCAATTAATGTAGCCACCCCGCCAAGCGTACAAGAATAGGCAATGGCTAAAAGTAATGTGACTGAAAAATTGTGAATCTTTCTCTGTCCAAATTCATTTTCAAGCTTATGAATTACAGCTAAGCTGATAGGCAGCAGCATAAGAGCCGTTGCAGTGTTAGATATCCACATCGAAAGAAAGGCTCCTGAAGCCATAAAACCATAAATTATAGATGCCGGACTTCCTCCAAATAAGGTTATTATTTTCAGAGCTAATCTTTTATGCAGTTCCCATCTTTCCATAGCAATGGCGATAAGGAACCCGCCAAGGAATAAAAAAATTATTGAATTGATATATGACGATGCAATCTCTTCGGCTGATAAAATTCCAGTGATTGGAAAAAATATTAAAGGAATCAGCGAGGTGGCTGCCAGAGGTATTGCCTCTGTAATCCAGAGTATTGCCATTAAAACTGCAATGGCAGCCATCGTATTAACCTGTGGCCTGGTTGGATCAAGATCTCCGATCAACAGCAGAAATACAAATGCTATTGCTCCAATTATAAATCCGAACTTCTTATTTGTTTGCATAATGAGGAAAAAATTTCATCTGAAAATAATTATTTATGGTTAGAGAAAGAAAATGTTCATTTAAAATGTTTGTTATCGTCTTTCGATTTGTATTGTAATATTTTAACATTAAAACTAACTTTGGCATAATTTTTTATTCAATTACTGCTTAGTGAACAAAAACAAAATACTTTACTTTCATTCATCTCAGCTTTCAATAAGCATAGTAATTCTGTCTATCCTTATCTGGGGTTGGATAGGCTGTTCCGATTCCGGTAAAAAAGAAATAAGTGAAACTACGCCCCTGCCTCAATTAAACTCTTTCGGTTTCGTTTCTGACTCATTGGATCATCAAACCTATTCGGTATCAAAAAACGAAACGCTTTCTGAAATACTGCTAAAACTTGGTGTCTCTGCTAAGGATATTCCAACGATTGTTGACAATGCTAAACCTGCTTTAGATGTCAGGAAAATTGTTGCGGGAAATTTATATCATTCATTCACGAACGGAGATTCGATTAATACATTGGTTTATTTTGTTTATGAGAAAAGCCCGAGGCATTTTGTTGTTTTCGATTTAAGAGATTCAATGAATGTTTATCAGAGTGAAAAAGAAGTTGTTGTAAAGGAGAATGTGAAGTCGGCTGTCATTGATCATTCACTTTATGTATCTTTGATGAAAGCCGATGCAACACCTGAACTCGCAATCAGGTTATCGCAGATTTTTGCATGGCAGATAGATTTTTATCACCTTCAAAAGGGAGATAATTTTAAAGTCATTTACGATGAATTATATGTGGATGATAACTTTTTTGCTGTAGGATCAATAAAAGCAGCACATTTTAATCACCGTGGGAAAGATTTCTACGCAATTCCTTTCACTCAGGACAGCGTCTTACAATATTTTGACCAGGATGGAAACAGCCTTCGCAAAGCTTTTCTTAAAGCACCACTGGAGTTCAGCAGGATAAGTTCGCGATATAGTAAAAAAAGATTTCACCCTGTACTGAAAACTAACAGACCTCATTACGGAACTGATTACGCCGCACCAACAGGAACACCAATACGAACCACCGGCGATGGAACTATAACCGAAATAGGATACAGTAAAGGAAATGGCAATTATATAAAAATCAGGCATAACTCAGTTTATACCACAATGTATCTTCATATGTCCCGTTTTTCTAAAGGAATGAAGAAAGGCTCGCGTGTGCAGCAAGGTCAGGTAATTGGTTATGTCGGAAGCACTGGGTTAGCCACTGGTCCTCATCTCTGTTACAGGTTTTATGTTAACGGTAGTCCCGTTGATGCGTTAAGAGTAGAAGTCCCCCCTTCTCATCCTGTTAAGCAGGAACTGCGAGCTGAATATGAAGTAATCAGGGATAGTTTAATCAGGCAGCTAAACACCACTAAATTACTGGCTTCTCAAAATCCTTCCTAAAATTTAACACCACTGTAAGGATTATTTCCCCGTCCAAAAAATATTAGCTTAATACTAAGTTCAAAGAGTTTATATTTCACAAAGTTTTATTTAACTATAACGATTTTTTAGTTTAAATTTTTCACATTTTATAATTTTAACTTAATTCGTATATGACCGAGACTTCCTCAAAAAAAGATCCTGGAATTCAATCAAAAAAGTTTTTGTTTTGGAAGAGGAAAGAGAGAAAAAAACCTGAGACTTTTCGGGAAAAAGTTGTTGAATTTTTCAGACAATTGTTTTGGACAGCAATTGCTGCCTTCTTTCTAATTACTTTTATTATTCAGAACACAAGAATTCCCACGGGCTCGATGGAAGATACGATTCTGGTTGGAGATTTTGTTTTTGTAAATAAATTTATCTACGGTTCATCTTCACCGAAGTATATTCCATTTACAGAAATTGAAATTCCATTCTTCCGATTGCCAGCATTTAAAGATCCCAAACCAAAAGATATAGTTGTGTTTGAATATCCCGGAGATCGTGACCAGCTTTTTGCATCAGAACTCGGCGTCAACTATGTGAAGCGATGCATTGGTGTACCAGGTGATACTGTTGAAATCAGAGATAAAGTAGTCTTTGTCAATGGTAAAGAATTCTGGAAACCGACATTCGTTAAATATTATAAAGGAAGATATGGCAACTTCCTCAAACCAATGCCAAAAGGGGTTGCAGAACCGAGAATCTTTCCTAAAGGAATGCCCTGGAACGAAGACAATTATGGTCCATTGGTAA